>MDTE01133294.1_pt1 | contig 13047 bp, 17 predicted proteins | sample 811231 | NCBI WGS metagenome assembly MDTE01 (sample SAMN05326651, study PRJNA326480) | marine metagenome | isolation source: seawater | place: Indian Ocean: Red Sea | collected 2010
CCTAAGATTAGCTTAAGGAGGTAATTCCTTATGGCTTCAATTTGGGGTGGTGATAGTCCTTCAGTAGCCTGGGGCGTTAACTCATGGCAATCTAATACATTTCCATTATCTATTGATGGTTTATCCATTAGTGCATCTCAAGGAGATGCTGTCGCTTATCCTGATCGAGGATGGGGCGCACAAAGTTATTCTACAGGTGAGTGGGGAGAAGTAAATGAAAATACAGCAGTTCTCTCCGGACTTGAAATTACAACAACTTTAAATGCAGATGGAGTTGAGTCTTATTCACTTACTGGATGGGGAAGAGCACAATTTGGTGAAGAACCATACGGCGATAGTGATAACCCTGTTGTTACTCTTTCAGGGCAATCTTTTTCTGTATCTCAAGGAACAGCAACTGTAACCACAGAAATAAATACAGGTTGGGGCCAAGATGGATGGGGCGTTGAAAACTGGGGTCAATCAGGATTAGCAATAGATATTGATGGTTTAGAAATAGGAACTGTTTCAGTAGGTCAAGGTGGTTGGGGAACTGTAGCTTATGGAAATGCTAGCTGGGGTATGTGGACTATTACACCAGAAGACGTTGTTGGATTATCAGGACAATCTATTACTGCATCTCAAGGAACTTCAAGTATAATAGTTGATTATGTAGATACACCAACAGGTCTATCTGCTACTGTGTATCAAGGATCAATTAGTGCAAACAACGGCGCTGATATGTTGGTTGGTTTAGCAAGTCAATCTTTCTCATCTACAGTAGGCGCTATATCCCCAGCAGATGTAGTTGGATTAACTGGTGTTGAATTTAATGCTTATGAAAATGGTTCTGGAGTAATACCAGATAATATAGAACTTATTGATGTAACAGGAGTATCTTTTACCGCTTCTGTAGGAGCAATAACACCAGACGCAATGACCGTCAGTTTTAGTGGTGTTTCTTTCACTGGTTCTGTAGGAGCAATTACACCTGATCAAAATACAGTAGGATTGACTGGCGTTGATTTTAGTGCTAATGTAGGTGAATTATATCCGGTATACTTTAAAAATGTTGACATTGAGTCATCAACAACGTATACAGATGTAAATATAGCGGCGTAAATTAGGAGATAAAATTATGGCTTCAACATATACACCATTAGGTGTTGAAAAAATGGCAACTGGCGAAAATGCCGGTACATGGGGAACAAAGACTAATACAAACTTAGAGATTCTAGAGCAAATATCTGGTGGCTATGCAGTTCAAACTTTAAATGCCGCAGGATCTGGTGCTAACACAACAACTTTATCTGTGTCAGACGGATCTACAGGTGCAACTCTTGCAACAAGAGTTATCATTTTAGGAGCAGAATCTGCTCAAGCTATTACAGGAAATAAAATAGTTACAATACCTCTTGATGTAGAAAACTGGTATTTCATTAAAAATAATACAAGCGGAGCTTACACAGTTGAATTTAAATACGTTAGTGGATCAGGTGGAACTGTTACTTGGGCAACTGACGATAAAGGCTGGAAAGCTATTTATGCATCAGCTAATGATGGTACTGACCCTGACGTTGTTGATATCGGAATGGGTGACGTTACAACTAGTGGTACACAAACTTTAACAAACAAAACTTTAACTTCACCAAAAATTGGTACTTCTATTTTAGATACTAACGGAAACGAGTTATTCATATTAACAGCAACAGGATCAGCAGTTAATGAAATTACTTATGCTAACGCAGGAACGGGTAATGGTCCAACTTTTACCGCTTCTGGTGAAACAAACGTTGATATAAATATTGACCCTAAAGGGTCAGGAGTTCTTAAATCAGGAACTGCAGCAGTTAAAATTGCAGGAAAAGAAACTATATGGGTTCCAGCTGGAGCGATGTATGCTGCAACAACTAATGGAGCTAGTGCAGAACAAATAGAAACAACAGCAACTAGACCTGACATTAAAGTTTTAGATTTTGATCCAAGTACAGCAGAATACGCACAGTTTGCAGTAGCTATGCCTAAATCATGGAATCTAGGCACGGTAACTTACCAAGCTTTTTGGACACCTTCGACTACAAACACAGGTGACTGTATATTTGGCTTACAAGGCGTAAGCTGTAGTGATGGTGATACTGCAGACGTAGCTTTTGGAACAGCACAGGAAGTTACAGACGCTGGAATTGGAACTGTAGAAGATATACAAGTTACAGCAGAAAGTAGTGCAATGACAATTGCAGGATCTCCAGCAGACGACGACATGACTTTCTTCCAAGTTTATAGAGACGCAGCAGATGGTAGTGATACCTTTACAGGAGACGCGAGATTAATCGGTATTAAATTATTCTTTACTACAGACGCTGCTAACGACGCGTAATAGGAGGATAAAGAGATATGACTCAATTTGGTTATAAAACATTGGGTTTCGGAGCAGGTGCTAGTGGAACCCCTTATAATGTTCAATACTTAGTAGTAGCTGGCGGCGGTGGCGCGGCTGGTGGATATGGAGCTGGCGGTGGAGGCGGCGGTGGTTTCCGTACGATTGCATCTAAAACTCTTCAAGTAACTACTAAAAAAACTTATGCAGTAACAGTCGGTTCAGGTGGAACTGAAGCTAATACGCCAGTAGGCGTAGGTCAAGGTCAAGGCGGAGATTCTGCAATGGTCGGCGATACAGAAACAGTTACTTCTGCTGGCGGCGGTGCTGGCGGATATAATGGTAATCCAGCTGGAGGACCAAACGGTAACACAGGTTATAACGGAGGTTCCGGTGGCGGAGGTGCACAACCTTGGCAGTCAACTGGAGGAGCTCCAGGAGGATCAGGAAACGTACCTCCAGTAAGTCCCGCACAAGGTACTGATGGTGCGGCAGGAGGACCAAATGGAATTCCAAACGGCGGTTACGGCGGCGGTGGCGGAGGAGCAGCTCAAGCAGCTCCAGGAATGCCAGGCGGCAACGGCGAAGTTTCAAACATTTCAGGATCTGGCGTAACTTATGCTGGTGGAGGCGGAGGAGCTCAAATGGGTCCTAACGGCCCTCCAGGTGCTGGCGGTGGTTCTGGTGGCGGCGGCCAAGGTGGCGGCGGTGGCTGGACTAACACTGGAAATTCTGGCACAAATGGTACAGGCGGTGGTTCTGGTGGATCTAACCAAGGTAATCCTCTAGGCCCTGTTGGAGGAAATGGAATAGTAATTATTAGAAGAGTTACAGCAGATTCTGGAAATGCATCAGGTGGAACAGTTACCACTTCTGGTTCAGATAGTATTCACACATTTAACTCTTCAGGGACGTATACAGCTTAATGGCAACTTTATATTTTGCAAAACTTACTGAAGAAGACAACGAAGTAGTTAATACTATTACGTTAGATTCTCAATATGCTCCAACGGAACTAGCTGGACAAAAATATTTAAATAGTATGTATAAATGGAATAAGTGGAAACAGACTTATAGAGATGACGCAGATAGCGTTAATCCAAGAGGAAATTATGCTGCGCAGGGTTGGAAATACAGAGAAGATCTAGATATGTTTGTACAATCAGCTGCACCTTATCCTTCATGGACATTGAATGAAACGACTGGAAAATATGAAGCACCTGTTGCTAAACCAGAAACTTATTTAAGTGGTCAAGAACCACAATTTCATCCCGATGAATATACTTGGAATGAAAGCTCTGGACAATGGGATAGAGTTGAAATGGAATAATAATTTCATTGTAATACAGTCATATTTACTATATACAGAGTTAAGGATACAGAATGAATATAATAACACTTAGTAGAACTGATATTTTTTATGGTGAAGTTAACCAAAAAGAATTAGATTTAGACAGAAATCAAATAAAATATAAAATATATGAAAGTTTTATTGAAAATAAATTAGAAGAGAAAATATCTGATCATTTAAAGGTTATGAATTGTGATGCAATGTTTCATCTGACACATTATATCATAGATTACTTTTTATTTTACAGCAATAAAAGACGTTTAGGTTTTAGTAAAATAATTAACGGAAGTAAACAATTTGGTTATTGTGTATTGCCTGGAAGTAGTACTTTAAGTAAAAGTCACAATAAACCATTAGACCCAATAACGTCTCCAGATTTTACTCTTGTTTATTGTGTTGATGTTCAAGAAGGTAGTAGTGATTTAGTTATTGAATATGATGATCATAGAAGAAAGGGAAGAAGTTGGCAGTTTCCTGTAAAAAACAATTGCTATTATATGTTTAACTCTTCATTAAGATATTATATAACTAAAAACAAAAGTGATAGAATAAATACATTTTTTATACAGACTTATGCAGAACAACGACAGTAGTACTAATATTATATTTGCAACACCTCTTTATTTTAAAGATATAAAAAATCCATTATTAAATAATGAATTACTTAAATATTGTTTAAATTTAAAAAAGAAAAAGAAGGGAAGAAAAATAAGTAATGTAGGAGGTTGGCAAAGTGATGACATAGATTGTGAACACAAAACAATAGTAAAATTTATAGATTACGTACAAACCGATCTTGCTGAATATATGAGACTGTTTAATGACAATCAACAATTTAGAATAAATAATATGTGGTTTAATATTAATAGTAAACACCACTATAACCAGGAGCACTCGCACGAAGGAGGAATAAGTAATGTAGATTTTTCTGGAGTCTATTATTTAAAAACTTCTAATAATGAAAAATGTGGATCTATTGTTTTTTCTAACCCTGACAATAAGTTAGGGACTTCTCCTGTATTTAGTTTAAATAAAATTAAAGAATATTCTCCATTTAATTCTAGTAAGTATATTTCTGTGCCTAGAGATCAAAGACTATTATTATTTCAATCTCATATAAAACATAGCGTATTACCAAATCGAACAGCTAAAGATAGGATAAGTTTAGCTTTTAATTGGAGCGTGGTGTGAAGTTAAAGTTTTCTTATTATGTTTACAAACAAGCTGTAGCCCCACAAGTATGTGATCAAATAATTTCTTTATTACAAAAAGAGAAAATGAAATTGGGAACAGTTGCAAATAGAAGAAAAACAAAAACAAAAAAACAAAGAGAAGAATTATTTAAAGATAGAAAATCAAAAGTTGCATTTCGAAAAGATCCTTTTCTTTATAGAATCATACATCCTTTTATTAAAGATGCTAACGAAAAATCTGGTTGGAACTTTCAATGGGATTCTTCTGAGTCTTGTCAATTAACAGAATATGCAAAAGGTCAATACTATCATTGGCATCAAGATGCTTGGGACGAACCATATAAAAAAGGTTTTTTTAAAGGGAAGATAAGGAAACTATCTAGTGTATTGGTTTTAACAGATGGTTCTAAGTATGTTGGCGGAGATTTAGAATTTAATTATCCAACCGGATTTCAAAACACTAAAACTGAAACTCATCCTTTTCTTAGAGAAAAAGGATCTTTGGTAGTCTTTCCTAGTTTTGTGTGGCATAGAGTTACACCAGTTACAAAAGGAATTAGACATAGTCTAACAACTTGGCATTTGGGGAGCCCGTATGTTTAATAAACCTATATTTATTAAAAACGCTATTTCAAAAGAAAGGGCTAAAATAATATGTGATTACTTAATGCTAAAAGAAAAAGTAGCGAACAGATTAATGGCGGATGGTTATATTCCACACAATGCTTGTGAATGGGGAACATTTAATGATACTTTTGTTGACCGTGCATTTTCAATGTACTCTGATATCTTGTGTGAGAACCTTTTAAAAGACTTAGTTCCTTTAATGGAAAAGAAAACAGGAATGAAATTAATTCCTATGTATTCTTATGCAAGAGTTTATCATAAGGGTAGTGAATTATTTAAACACATAGATAGAAGATCATGTGCTGTTTCAACTACTTTGTTTGCTGGTGGAGATAAATGGTCTTTCTTTTACAGAGATGAAGCTAAAGAAGTAGAAGTTAAATTTAATCCAGGCGATATGCTTATTTATGATGGACCTAAATATACTCACTGGAGAAAGCCTTTTAAAAAGAAAAACTGTGTTCAAATATTTTTACACTACAATGAAAAAAAGAAAGGAGCTAAATTAAACGATGGTCGTCCGTTCTTAGGACTACCTAAAGATTATTATGGCCAATAAAGTAAATTATAAAGATGGTATTTTTGATGAACTTTGGGTAAAAGAATTAGCTCATAGGGTACATGCATTACCTTGGTACGCAAGTAACGTAGCTAATAGAGTAGGCTGGCCATATTACAAAACAGGAAGTCATACTATTTTTGGTAATTTGTTTTTTAAGAAGCATTCATTAAATGATATCTATTATGATAAGATAGATCATCAATTAAACTTAGATCTTATTAATACTTTTAATCATATATGTAAGGATCAGAAACTAAACTTAGATCTTGTAACTATAGATGGTAATCTTCAGTTTATGGGTATGAATGGAACCGCACATACTGATGGTCCTCCTAACCACACAGTTTTTATTTTAATGTTGTGCGCTTTTGATGTACCTAAAAATATTGGAGGAGAATTTGTTCATTGTCCTTCTAAAAAAGTTATTCCTTTTAAATCTGGAAGACTTATCACTATGAATGCTGCAGACTTACATTATGCTAAAGCTTTTAATAAACCTAACATTGCTAGATTTTCAATTAAGTGGGTGGGCAGTGCAAGATGAGAAATTTTATACATGAGTATTATATTGATAAAAAAATTTGTAAGAAGTTAATTCAATATCACAAGAAGAATAAAGAATATAGAGCCAAAGGAGTTACAGCAACTGGATATAATAAAGACGTTAAAGATTCAACAGACGTCTATGTATATAATATGTCAAATGATCCTAACATAAGGGCATATTTTAAAGCTTTAAGTACGTGTGTAGATAATTACTGCAAAATTTATGGCATAAATCAAGTACACACTTCACATATGGGAAATAATATACAACACTATGCTCCAGGTGGAGGTTTTAAAAAATGGCATTGCGAAAGAGGAAATCTTTTCTTTTCTGGTAGAGCTCTAGTTTACATGACTTATTTAAATAATGTTACCGACAAAGGAGAAACAGAGTTTAAATATTATAATCTTAAAGTTAAAGCAAAGGCAGGACTAACTTTAATTTGGCCACCTGACTTTACGCACACACATAGAGGCATACCATCTCCTACACAGCACAAATGGATTATGACAGGATGGTTTGATTTTGTTGTATGATTATCAACACTATTTTTCCAACTACCATAGGTGTATCCCACTGTCCTTTTATAAATGAGATTCAAGAACCCTATAAAAAAATAATAAAAAATTTTAAATATGAAGGTACGGGGTTTTGTAGAGAAAGAGTTCATTTAAATAAAAAATTTAAAAGATTAAATGAATGGATAAATGAACAAGTACACGAATATGCTAAGATTCATTTATATAAAGAAAAATATACTTGCAAAGAATCTTGGTTATTAGATTATCCATTAGGAGCAGGGCAATCTTTTCATAGACATCCTGGTTTTGTTTTTTCGGTTGTATTCTTTTTAGAAGGTTATGAAGAAGACACTAATTTAAATTTTGAAAACCCAGTTGTGGATATGCTTAATCCATTAAAAGGAACAGCTCACGATGATGCTTTAAATAATATTGAGTACAATGAACTTACTTACTCACAAGTTTCATACACCCCTAAAACAGGTAGACTACTTATATGGAGAAGTCATGTAGCACACGGATGTTATAACAAACAATTAGAATGTAAAAGGATAGTCTTTGTCTACAATTATAGATAATAAATTTTTAAGTAAAAAAAGTAAGCAAGCTATACGTAATATTATATTAGGTTTAAATTTTCCTTTCTATCATCGAACTAAAGTCTTAACCAATAACAATAACTACTATGGTTATTTAGAGCATACTATTTTAGTTCCTGGAGAAAAAGATTGGAACTCAAACGCTCACGTCATTGGAGAAGGCATATTAAATGATTTTATAAAGAAGCATAAACTATCTTTTAAAAAGATACATCGAATGGCTATTAATCTTACTTACAACAATGGCACAGTTAAATGTCCAATTCATAATGACCATGAATTTCCTCATAAACAATTAATAGTTTATTTAAACCCAGTACAGGATATTTCTTCTAAGTTAGTTCTGTTAGATAAAAACAATAAGGAAAAGAAAAGTATACTTCCTAAACAATTTAGAGGAGTGTGTTTTGATAGTTGTTCACACTATCATTATTACCCAAAGTTTGGAGAACGTATTGCTTTTGTTTGTACGTTTGAATGAGAATACTAGGTATATCCCCATTACACGACAGTAGTGTAGCAATAGTTAACGATGGTGTCTTAGAGTATTTCTGTAAAGAAGAAAGATTATCAAGGGTTAAAAGAGATTCTTACCCTGTTCTGGCTATAGAAGAAGCACTTAAGCATAGTAAAGGAAAGATAGATATGGCGGTTATATCATCTCCCACGTTTACCGCGTGGGATAATTACTTCATTTCTCTTGCTTTAAAAAAACGTTTAAAGATCCCTGTTTCAAGACTTTGCCATCACCATCATTTAACTCACGCTGGATTAGCTTTTTATAATAGTGGTTTTAAGAAAGCTTTAGTCGTTGTTATAGATAGAAATGGTTCTGACTTAGGTTCTTTTAGAGAAAGTGAGACTGTCTTTACTGCGGAATATCCTTTTAAATTTAAACCTCTTTATAAGACTTTCTGGACCTTTAATAAACGTAGTAAAAAAGAAATAAATAAGGATTTGAAAAAATTAAAATGGAACAAATGTAAACTCATAGCTGATTCTGCTTTTAATATAACAAAGGTTTATGAAACAGGTACGACATTAATTGGTCAACATCCTTTAGAAAATGGAAAAACAATGGGTCTGGCAGCATATGGAATAGATAAAGATTACCCTGATTTATTTATTAAGGATCGACCTAATTCAAAACTATTTACACATCAAACGGGTTTTAATGAACCAGCTATTTTAAAAGCACATATTAAAAAGAAAGTAAAGAACGTCCCTACTAAGAATTTTAAACTTTATGCTGATCATGCTTTTCAAGTTCAAAAACAAACTCAACAACAAGTTTTAAATCTAGTAAAAAAATACGTTAATAAAACTAAGATAAACAAAGTGTGTTTAACTGGGGGTTATGCATTAAATGTAGTCACCAATGAATACTTAGTTAAAAATTTACCTGATGTAGAATTTTATTTTGAACCTTTAGCTGATGACTCAGGAAATAGTATTGGCGCTGCTTTAGTCACTCATTATAATGAAACTAAAGATAAAACAATTAGACCTTTAAAGCATACTTTTTTTAATAACACTAAACATACTTTAACTCTTCGATCTTTATGGTCCAAGTTTCAAAGACGAGGGTTAGATAATCTTAAACCTAGCGACGTTGCTCATCATTTAAGTAAAGGAAAAATTGTAGCTGTTTATAATGGTGTAGCAGAAGGTGGGCCAAGGGCTCTTGGTAATCGCTCCATTCTTTTCGACCCACGGAACACGGATGCTAAAAACATAGTTAATCAAGTTAAGAAAAGAGAATGGTATCGTCCTTTTGCCGCTTCGGTATTAGAAACACATTTTACTAAAATGTTTCATACTCATGGATTAACAAAGTCTCCTTTTATGACACTATCTTTTCAAGTTAAATGTAGAGGTATACCCGGTGTTATTCATGTTGATAATTCTTGTAGGGTTCAAACAGTCTCTGAAGAAAATGGTTATTTTTATAATCTGTTAAATGAATTTTATTCTATTACTAAAGTACCTGCTTTATTAAATACTTCTTTTAACTTAGCAGGCGAACCTTTAATAGAAACTATCGAAGAAGCAATTGATGCTTTTAATAATACAGGTATTGATGTATTATGGTTTCCAGAAAATAATAAAGGATTAATTAAGTGAAAATATTAGGCGTAAACCTTTCTCACAATCTTTCTGTTTGTTTGCTTGAAGATGGAAAAATAAAATCTTTTAAGCATGAAGAGAGATTTTGTAAGCATAAAAACATGAGAGCTGAAATTGGTACAACCAATAACTTTATTACTATGAATGAACATATTAATTCAGACCTAGATCTTATAGCTTATAATACTGTAGATTACTCACAAGAGATAAATCCATCCGAATTAGTACAAGATGTACACAAGAAATTTAAACACTATAAATTCTTTCACGATAAAAAGAAGCATCATTTATATCACGCTTTTACAGGATTTTACTTTTCACCTTTTAAAGAAGCTATGGTTATTGTTGTAGATGGAGGCGGTGCGCGTCCAACAAGTTGGCCTTTCCAAGAAATAGAATCTATTATGTATGTAAACAAACGTAGTTATATAGAATACTTTAAACATTGCAGCAATATGCCTGACCTTCCTGTAGAGCATAATGTCTTTCACTACTCTGATGAAGAAACAATTCGAACAATAAATGGAATACAATATTTATTTAGTTCTAATTCACCAGGAGGAATTGCTTTTAATAAAGGAAGCGAGTTGATGGGATTTGTATATGGAGAGGCAGGGAAATTAATGGGTCTATCTTCTTATCATTATACTAAAGAAAAATTTAATTTAAATTATGATCACGTAAGACTAGCAGCAAAGATTCAAGAAGAGAACTATAAAAGAACTTGTAAACTAATAAAGCAAGCTATCTCTTATAAAGGAATAAAGAACATTATCCTTTCTGGGGGAGTTGCACTTAATTGTGTAAATAATTTTAAGTACGTACAAACTTTTAAAGACGTTAATTTTTTTATTGATCCAGTTCCTCACGACGCAGGAACAGCTATAGGAGTTGCATTATATTGTCATGATTACAAATGATTTAAAGAAAACTATTGATTATTTATTAAAACAGAAACCTGTTGTTATCTTTCAAGGAGAAAGTGAGATAGGTTTAAGAGCTTTAGGAAACAGATCTATCTTGTTTGATCCTCGTAATAAACATGCACAGAAAATAATTAATACTATGAAAGGAAGAGAATGGTGGAGACCTTTGGCTGGTACCATATTACTAGAACATACTCATAAGTATTTTGAATTAGGGACATTAAAAGAATCCCCGCATATGTCTTTTGCTCTTCCTGTTAAAGAAAGGGCTAAGAAAGAGGTACCTTCTATTGTGCATGTAGATGGAACGTCTAGAATGCAGACAGTTACTAAACAACAGAATAAAAACTATTATAATCTAATCAACCAGTTTTATAAAAAGACAAAAGTACCTATAGTTTTAAACACTTCTTTTAACGTTGCTGGGTTTCCTATAGTAGAAGACCTTGATTTTGCGGTCTGGTCGTGTAATAAGATGAATATAGAATTAATATATAACCCAATATGAAAGTACATAAAAATTTTTTAAACCCAGAAGAATTTGATATCTTAAGAAGCATTATCGAATCACAAGACTTTCCCTGGTTTTTTAACCAAGGAGTAATATCTAAACAAAATAATGTAAAAAATTATGACTTTCAATTTGTTCACACTTTCTATGATCGGAATAAAGAAAACTCAAGTTGGATGAGTATGGTAGGACCTATATTAAATAAGATTAATCCTTTTTCTCTATTAAGAGTAAAAGCTAATCTAACTCCTAAAACAGAAGTTAACTTTGAACATGGTATGCATACTGATATTACAACAGACCACAAAGTAACTACTGGTGTATATTATGTAAACACTTGTAATGGATACACAAAATTTAAAGACGGTAGTAAAGTATATAGTGAGGCAAATACATATGTTGAATTTGATGGTTCTTTAGTTCATACCGGTTCTACTTGTACTGATAACAGTCATAGAATTGTAATAAACTTTAATTATTTAAAATGACAAAAATAGTTTTTATAGGTAGGGGAAATGCTGGAGTATTTGGTGCTCTTCATTTTTCTTATTATTCAGATGCTGAAGTTGAATTAATATATGATCCTAATACTCCTCCTGAAAAAGTAGGTCAGGCTTCTTTATTAGAAGCACCAGATTTATTATGGAAATGTTTTGGTTTAAATTGGTATGATAACCCTATTGAAGCTACCCTTAAACTTGGAATTGTATATGAGAATTGGGGTAAAAGTAAAAAACATTTTATTCATCCTTTTGATTTCCCTGCAAACGGTATTCATTATAATCCTAAACAATTACAAGATTATATTCTTAAGAACGGTAACTTTAAAGTAACGAAAAAGAATATAGAGCCACATGATATAGATGCAGACTATGTGTTTGATTGTAGAGGAAAACTTCCTAATGAAGATAAAGAGTATGATTTTTTAAAGAGTCCCTTAAACTCTGTAATATTGGGACAAGGTCAAAGTGCTGATCCAAAACAACATTGGACTAGAGCAGTAGCAACTCCAGATGGCTGGACCTTTGTTATACCTAATACAAATAATACAACTTCCTATGGGTATTTATACAATGATAAATGTACTTCTGATAAAGCAGCAGAAAGAAACTTTAGTAGTATATTTAATCTAGCCACTCAAAATTTTTACTTAAATCAAAAAGTTCAAGGGTTTAAATTTAAGTCTTATTTAGCTAAAAAACCTGTTAGAGATAATGTATTTTTATCAGGCAATAGGTTGTTCTTTTTAGAACCCTTAGAATCTACAGCAGTGCAATCTTATCTTACTTGGTACAGGATGTGTTTTGACTTAATCTTTAATCAACGTGAAGAAGACGATGTTACTAAAAGCTTTAAAGAATATATCCATCAAGTTGAGAACTTTATTTTGTGGCACTATCAATTTGGTTCTAAATATAAAACTAAGTTTTGGAGAGAAGCACGTAAACTTAAAATAAGATGTTCTAAATTTAAAAAATATGTGAACTATTGTAAGAAAAACTCTTCTGCTTATGTTCATGACACTAGACTAGATTTTAATAGATCTCTATATGGACAACATACCCCTAGAAGTTTCAAAAACTGGTTGGATAATGTGGGTTGATTTTGCTGGAGGAGGCTATATAGTGGGAGTATATGTTACAAAAGCTATTTTTTCAACCTGGTATTAATAAACAAATCACACCTACAGCTGCTGAAAGTCAGTGGGTAGGTGGGGATAATATACG
>MDTE01134331.1_pt1 | contig 13045 bp, 23 predicted proteins | sample 811231 | NCBI WGS metagenome assembly MDTE01 (sample SAMN05326651, study PRJNA326480) | marine metagenome | isolation source: seawater | place: Indian Ocean: Red Sea | collected 2010
ACCATTGAGTTAATTAAAAAAATTTTATATCTTTTTTTATGCTTGCCTCTTTTGTATTTACTTAGCTCGCTATCGGTAGCTCTATCTAGCATTGTCTCAATCCATATCTTTTCGATAACACTAGCTGCTATCTGGTGCAGGGTAGGAGTGCTAGAGAGAGTATCGACTACTGTTCTTATGGCTGCTGCTGCTACTTGTTGAGGGGGTAGTTCTAATAGAGGGGTAAGCATTGCGTAGTTAGTGCCAGCTTTACCGCTCTCGATCTTCCTCCTGATGGCTCGCAAGTGGTTAACAATTATGTCCACATTAAAAGAGCATAGAGCCTCGCCATAAATGGTAAGAGACTCCATGCCTTTAGTTTGTTTTTTGTTTTGATTAGACCTAACTCTGTTTTGACCTAAGTTAAGCATTAACTCTTCGTTGTTAAGTTGGTCGTTAAGTGACCTCATTAACTCCAAAACTCTAGCTTGTTATCAAAATTTGTTTCAAGCCATTCAGTTATAACTCTTTTAGATAGCTCGGCTCTAGTAATGCCTTGCTTTTCTGCAAGAATATCTAACTTATCGCATACTTGCGGAGGTAAAAAAGCCTGTAACTTTTTACTTTCTTCCATCTTCAAAGTACCTCCTTGCTGTAGTCCATACTAACTTCACTAATGGGTACATAGCTACCCTCGATTCTGCATCTGGATACTGTTGTTTTAAAAACTCATTCATAGCTCGGTCACTAGCCTCGTCCGCAGTCTCAATAGTAACTGGATTGTCAGGTAGCATACACCAATAGATAGCATCTGGAGGTATGTAGCTCCACTTGTTACTTTGCCAGTATCCGTTAGGCATATACTCATTCTTTTTAATAAAGTAAAGTACATGACCAGCGTTGTTAGCGTGTGCTTTATCTGGTTTTTTTGTTGCCAGTTTGTATAGTTGTGATTCCATTTTCTTTTAGTAGTAGATTGAATTTAGAATTTAGTCCTAATGTTATGACTAGATGTGCTGTTAATAGTACTAAACATATAAAGTTAAACCGCATTTGTTTTCTTTTTAAGATACAGTTTGACCTCATAAATTTCTTTATAAGGTATCTTGCTTTTCATAAAGCTTGATAATGCCTCGTATAAATTAACTCCTTTTTGAATGTAGCCCTCGACATTGCCTGTCGAGAGACTACTAAAGATAATTTCATACGATTTCATTTCTTTATTAACTATCTGCATGAGTTGACCATCTCCACTATTGGAATTAAGTCTTCAATTATATGCTTAATTAATAAATTTCTAGCCTTAACTGAATCATCTGGTAACACTATCGCCATGTCCGTATTGCCTGAGAGATTGTTAACAACTCCCAAGATATAGGTTAGACGTTGCACTTGTGTATGCCATAAGGGATTTTCCTTAAGTAACTTAAGTAATTCAATGTCAACCGCACCGACCTCCCTTAAATAATCGCTATCGGTGTACCCTTTTGGAGTATCGAACATATATCTATCATTAATAATGCCATACTCCAAATGGATACGTTTAAACTGTTCATCTAAGCCCATTGTTTTGACCTCACTCCTCTTTTTCTATAGACCATAGCGTAGCTGCAAGACTCAGCTAGTTCTGGATTAAGTACGTTTTCACAAAAGGTAGAAAAGTCTGGATGTAACCAGCTTTCTAATTCTTGTGTGCTGTTGGTGTAGCAACTAACCTTTAAGTCGTTACCTCTCCTAACAAAGTCGAGGTCATTAGCCTCGACTAGCTCTTCATAATCACAGTCGATAGTAAAAACTACCCTGTATTTGTATTGATGTTCGACCTGATCCGTATGTATCGGATAGTCGCATAGTGACATTCCCATTAGTATTTTCCTCCTGTGTTGTTAATGTCAATGAAAGTTTCATCATCATTATCTTTTCTATAAAATTTGTAAGTTGATGAATCGTTATCGGCTGCTAATCTTACCCAGCTATTAGGGCATTGATCTAGCCAGTCGTGAAACTCCTCTTCCATTAATGATGGATTTGCTGTCATACGTCCTCCTGATTTTGTTTTTGATAGTGATATTCAATTAAATAAGTTTCAAACTTTCTAATTAAGTCTTCTCTTACTTCTTGGTTAGTCCATTGTCCTGACTTAACTCCTGAGTAACACTCAAGGATTTGTTCATGTGTTAATTTCATGTGACCACCTGTAAAGATTCAATTAATTTAAAAGGTTTGCACCCTTTGTACTGGTTGTAATAGTCATTTTTATAAGAGTCGGACTCTTTATCTATTACATCTGGATCTCTTAACTGGTATCCGTCCCATGCCCAGCGTTCAGAGTCGTGAATGTCGAATATGTGGACTGTCATAATCTGCCACCCCAACAAACTGTTATCTCGCTTGGCTTTTCTTACTGCTTTTGTGGCGTGGATTATATTCGGATCGTGGCCTGATGACCACGCTATAGATGTCCCACTATTCCATGCAGCAATAGCAAGTATTCTTCTGGGCTGTTGTTCGTACTTGATTTTCTTTTTACTCATTGTCTCCCCTCAATTCTTGTATTATCTTTCCAATTTCTTGGTCATCTAAAAGAAGGTCGGCTATGTGGTCGCCTTCGTAAACTTTCTTTTGTGGGTTGTTATCCTCATCAAAAGAAATAAATTCTATGCTTGGCATAATTAGTACCTGTTTGTAGTGGTTTAGTAAGTAGTTTAAAAAAAACTACTCATTTATGGAAGTCCCATAAAAGCGTAGTTTTTGGAAGGTACAAACACCCTTAAAGAATTTTTCAAGGGTGTTGTAGCTCCTTCTGGAGTTAGCAATTTGACCATTGCTTATGTTTTCTGTTTGGAATTGGAATACGGAAGCAACCCATATAATTCAAACCCTCGCCATGATATAAATCCTTTTTTCTACAGTCTTTAATTATTCCGTAGTTTAATTTGAATTTATATAAGTCTTTGGCTTGCCATTTCTGGAGGCTTTCCTTATACCATCTCGAAGCTGGGAACAAGTGTTTAACTGCGTCCATGCTTTCAAATAAATAAGCCTCTTCATATCCATATTGAAAAGGAATTTCAATAATTAACTCATTTTCATAGTCGAGGTTGAGAACAACCCGACTAGAAAAATAAGAGTTTCCATTGACTTTATCCCGCCATTCTTTGGCAAAAATATCAATGGTTTTAAGTTCAGATAAAAGCATTATTCATACCCTAAACTTGTAACTTCAATCCCAATAGCTGGGCATAGATCGCCGTTTTCACTCCAAATATTAGAAGTTGCAACGTGATTTAAGAAAGCCTGTAAAGCTATTACTTGACCTCCAGATGTTCCGCCAATAGAAAAGTCATAAAACTTTCTACCATCGGTAGGCTCGAATTTATAAGGATAAATAGAAACATTTAAAAAGCCTATTTTCCATTCATAAGGAACCTTGCCATCTCCTCCATGATTTTTTACTGGTTGACCAAATAATGAAACCAGCTGCGAAACTGAAGCACGACATGAGCCGATTTTCCAGCCTGTAATACTGCTAATTGAAACAGTCATAATAATTTAATAGTGAGTTGATTAAAAGACCGCACCAGATCCCGCAAAGAATCCGCAACGATCCAATTTAAATATAAATGATTTGTTACTGGTTTGCAATTAATAATGCGTCCTATGTCTGATTTATACATAAATTAAAACCAAATAAGCACCAGAACCGACAATAAAACCTAAAAAATCCTTGTAGAACTGTCTAAAGGACAGTACTACCGACTAGGCTATTACTGGATTTATGGCTATTTATTGGATAATTTCTATAAATTGGACACAATATAGGCCAGATTTCAGAATAAATTAAAAAAAACCTATGGGGGATTTTACAGAATTTCCATAGACGTTAAGCCGCTCAAATTTTTCTACCAAAAACTAAAAATATCGGGATAGATAACTGATAGATAACTAATAGAAACTAATAGAGTAAGAGAGATACCCTCTTCTATTGTGGAGAGCTAGTTATAGACAGGGATTCTAGAAGTGTTATATTGTATGTAAGCCATTATGTTTTGATCAAACCCGCAAAGCAGTCGTAATGGTTTTACAATGAGGTTTTTCTGTAGTGGGTTGAGCCTCATTAAAAAAATTATGGCAAAAAAAGACACAAACGAAGTACTAAGTGACCTTCATGCTGGACTAGCTGGAGCGTTAAGTGACTTATTGGTTAGTGGGGAAGCAAGTACAGCAGATTTAAATGTAATACGACAGTTTTTAAAAGATAATCAGATAACAGCCCAGCCTGTAGAGGACACTCCATTTGGAGATTTGGCTAGGTCGTTACCTGATATAGAGAATGTTATTGAATTAAAGAAACGTAGTGCGTAATTCAGATTGGCAAGGACTACCAGAACCTTACGATAAGGACTTTAGATACTTTTTAGTTTTAGTTTGGAGGCATTTGCAGTTACCAGATCCAACAGCAGTACAGTTGGACATAGCAGAATATATGCAAACAGGTCAGAAGAGAAGAATAATTGAAGCTTTTAGAGGTGTAGGTAAGTCATGGATGGCAGCAGCGTATGTTTTATGGCTACTAAGAAACGACCCACAAAAGAAAATCATGGTTGTGTCGGCTTCGAAGACGAGGGCTGATGACTTTGCACAGTTTTGTTTACGGATAATACAGGAGATGCCAATACTAAAATGCTTAGAGCCAGATAAAAATGAGCAGAGATCAGCTAGTAATAGGTTTGATGTACGTCCAGCTATACCCGATCAGTCAGCTAGTGTAAAAAGTGTAGGTATATTTGGTCAATTAACTGGTAGTCGTGCTGATTTAATACTGGCTGATGACTGCGAAGTACCAAATACAGCATGGACTGTAGGTATGAGAGAGAAATTATTGCAATGTTGCGGAGAATTTAACGCTATTCTTAAGCCAGATGGAGAGATAATGTTCTTAGGAACACCACAAACAGAGGAAAGTATATACAACAAGCTAAGACAACGAGGTTATGACTGTCGCATCTGGACTAGCAGATATCCTAAGAAGCCAGAAAAGTATGGAGATGCACTAGCTCCAATGATTTCTAAGCTATCAACTACGTTAGCTGGTCAACCAACCGACCCTGATAGGTTTTCTGAGATGGATTTATTGGAAAGAGAAGCTAGTTATGGTCGGTCACAGTTTACTTTGCAGTTTCAATTAGATACTACCCTCTCTGATTTACAACGATTTCCTCTTAGATTGGCTGATTTAGTCGTAATGGAAGTAAAAGATCACGCTCCTGAGAAGGTTGTATGGTCATCTGGAGCAGAATATAGACTGACAGACTTGCCAGCTGTAGGTTTTAGTGCAGATTACTACCATAGGCCAGCGTTTTTACATGGCGATTGGCTACCTTTTACAGGTGTGGTGGCTTATATAGATCCATCAGGTAAGGGTGTCGATGAAACAGCGTACAGTATAGTCGCACATCTAAACGGAAACTTGTTTGTTTTAGAAGTTGGCTCGTTTTGTGAAGGTTATACAGAAAAAGTACTAACAGGTATAGCTGAAGCTTGTAAAAGAAACAAAGTTAACTTAATACTTTTGGAGGATCAATTTGGTCAAGGCATGATGGAAAGCTTATTACAGCCATATTTACGAAAAATTTATCCCTGCACCATAGAAACTAATAGAAGTAACGTACAAAAAGAAAGAAGAATAATAAATGCATTAGAACCAGTAATGAATCAGCATAGATTAATTATTAATAGGTCGGTTATTGAAAATGACGTAAAACCTAGAGATGAAGACTCTGTTGATAAAGCTTTAGGCTATCAGTTATTTCATCAAATGACCCATATAACTGTTGATCGAAACTGTTTACAAAACGATGACAGACTTGACTCTTTAGCTGGAGCGGTGGAATATTGGAATGAATCATTAGCAATAGATGAAGATCGTGCTATCCAAGATCGGGAAATGGAACTATGGGATTTGGAACTGGCTGCTCACAGGGGGGATCTGGAGAACGCTTTGGACGCCCAAATCTTGGGTATCCCGCTTGAAAAACTCGGACATCCAAGTACAACAGGAAAGTGGAATCGTGTCACAGGACATTAAACGAGAAAAAGTATTAAGGCCAAGAGCATGGTGCATAAGAATACCAAGAACTTATTGCGGAGATCTAGGAAACAAAAATATTGGTGGTTTTCAAACAGTCGTTATTGCATATGACCAACGCAATGCTTGGGAATCAGCTATGGGTTCTGAAGATTGGGAGATGCTACATTTCCCTGTAAATTGTGTATCAGTTTTTCCTACGCAACCTGTCTAAAAATTTTCTTGTTCCATAATTTGATCTAACGCTGAATTTTTTTTATTAAAGTTTCCTATAATATCTAATACGTTTTTTGGAGCAGCAGTAGCATCATTAAGAAATTGACCATAAGAATTATTATTGTTTATTTGACCTTGTAAGACACCTATATTTTCAGCATCTTTCATTCTATTAGCAGCTTCTCTATCTAATTTATTATTGTCTTCTTGTTGGTAAGCTCCGCACATTACTTGTCTTCCAATAACATTTCCCTTATTTTAGCAACAGCAGCATCATCTAGTTTATTTTCACTAAGTTTTGCCAACGCTGCTAATATATCGCAGACTAAAATAGATACACTTTTACTTTTTAAGAAAGCAAAGATAATTGGACGAATTAAACTAATCATTTTGAGAATCTATGGTTAATATAAGTGTAGTATAGATTGATTTCTATGGAAGAACAAGAAAAGGAAGGAACGGATTGGGCCGAAATTTTTGGTCATGGGGTCAGATTTATGATTTTGGTCTGGTCGTTAGCGATGATGACTTTAGGGTACATGGATAAGATTAGAAACGATGGAGCGTTTTTAGCTGGCTTGACTAGCGGGGTCTTAGGATCTTACGGCATTTCCGTCAATAAGAAAAAGGGTGGCAATAACAACAACAAAGACAGTAAGATAGTAGATAATAAAGACAATACAGTAGGCATCACATGAAAAAAATAATCTTACTAAGCTTATTAGCTTTTACTAGCCCTGTTTTTGCTAATGGAGTACCAACGTGGACTACAGGCTCTAGCAACAGAACTGAGAATACTACTCAGACTATAACTCGCAGCGTAGTCACAGAAAAATATGGATCTACTATAAATACTTGGGAAGGCTCTAATATAAGTGTGGCTGCTTCCGCTGGTATATCTGGTGGGGATGCAGTATTTACAGTTGCAGATACTTCAAAAGATTGGTCGCTTAATGTGACTTCGAGAGCATCAGGTTTAATGATTGAAAAGATTACTCAGAATGACACGATTAACACCACTAGCGTTATCACTTCTTTGTCTGTCTTTAGTCAGTAAGCCTGTTAAAGCTGAAACTGATGTAATAGCTCAACCTAATGCTGTTGGTAATTCAAGTATTATCAACCAGAATATGAATATTAATAATGGAATGACAGGTAAACAACAGTTTGGAAGTTTAGTTTGCAGTCAGCCAACTATGGCAATCACTCCTTTTTATACAGGTAACGATGCTCAAGGCGAAGAGACATATTCTATAAATGAAGGTTGGGGAGTACAAATGAGTTTTATGATCCCATTAGGAGATAATCAAACTTGTAATGAATTATCAAAAGTAAAGCTAGACCTAGCCAAAGAAGAACTAGACAAGCAAGTGCATGATAAGCACTTAGTTCGTGTTTTGAAATGTCAGCAGCTTCACGCATCAGGATACATGATAAACCCTGCTTCTAAATACGCATACATTTGTGCAGATGTCATCAATATACGAACTTATGTAAAAGCTAATCCTTCTTTGTTTGCAGATCCTTTACCTCTTTCTTCAGAACCTTAGTAAATATTTTCTTAAATGTTTTCTTAATAAAAGCTAATACGCTTTGCATGGCAATCCCGCCAGCCACGCTCACAACGCTTGCAGTTCCCGCAGCGATCACAGAGGATGCAATGACTTCTGGTGCGGGAATAGGCATTTCTCCAAAAAATGGTATATTGAACGTAGCTATAGCGTCTTCACTTGGTAAAATTTCTGTGGTGGTTGGCAGGTTGTTCTGTATTATCTCTGGTTCTAATTGTGGGTTTACCTCCTTTGATGATGCTTTATCGTCTTCAGAAGTTGCAGACTCTCCCTGATCTCCCAAGCCCGACTCTACCTGTTCCAGAGATGGAAGCAATACAGGATCTAGGTACGGAACGTCTGCCACAGGTGGATAAAAAATTGTTTTAGGCGGTATTAATACATCTATTTCTGGGAGATGTGGTAGATATTCGTTCATTTTTTGATAGTATTAACATAACCTTATACTTATTTATTACACATAGCATCCTTGAGGGGAATCAGACTAAGTGAAATAAGGATGGTTAATCCCAAATTTATTTCAAAATTCCTATGGCTAATTTTAGTCCAAGTAGGCTAGGTCTGGTTAACAATACAGGTACTGGCTACAAAGATTTATTCTTAAAAGTATGGAGCGGAGAGGTACTTTCAGCATTTAGAAAGGCTACAATCTTCGAGCCATTACATACAGTTAGAACTATCCAATCTGGAAAATCAGCACAATTTCCAATTATTGGACTCGCTAGTACTAGCTATCATGCGGTGGGCGAGCAACTTACTGGTTCAGCTATCAAACACGCTGAAGCTACCATAAATATTGATGACAAACTTGTATCTAATGTATTCCTAGCGGACATCGAAGAAGCTATGAACCATTACGATGTAAGGTCAAAATATACAGAAGAGATGGGAAATGCTTTAGCCTATCGCTTTGACCAAAACGTAGCTGCAACAATAGCTCAAGCTGCTAGAACTGGTACAAACTTCAACACAGATTTAGCTGGTGGTACAAGAGTTAAGATTCTTAAATCTAGTGCAGCAAACACCGCTGCTGCTGTTGCTGCTGTTACTGGTGCTGATCTTGTAGCTGCTCTCTGGACTATTGCTGAAACATTTGATGTTAACAATGTTCCAGAAAACAACAGATACTTTGCTTTAGACCCAGCAAACTACTACAAGCTTGCTCAAACAACTGATGTTCTTAACAGAGATTGGGGTGGTTCTGGAGCATATGCTGATGGAACTGTTCTTAAGGTTGCTGGTATTACGATTATCAAATCTAATCATCTACCTAAGACAAACAGATCCGCAGTAACTGGAGAAAACAACACATATCATGCTGACTATACAGACAACATTGGTTTGGCATTTACTCCAGATGCAGTTGGAACTGTTAAATTAATGGATCTTAAGATGCAGCAAACAGGAAATGATGTTTCCGCAATGTATCAAGGTACATTTATGGTCGGTTCTATGGTTCATGGTACAGGGGTCTTACGTCCTGACTGTGCTATTGAAGTATATGCAGCTAACTCATAAGTAGATATGATAGGGGAGTACACTTACTCCCTTATTATTATGCCTAGAGGTAAAGGAACTTACGGAACTAAAAAAGGTCGTCCTCCCAAAAAAGGAAAATAAATGGTACTTGCAAGAACATCTAAACTTCAAGCAGTCAATAAGGCTTTGCAAATGATGGGCGAAAGTCCATTAAACTCTTTGCAAGGTCTTCTTGGTTTGGGAAACTTAGCAGAAGAAACTTTAGATAGCGTTAGTCGCAAAGTACAAGCAGAAGGATGGTCTTTTAATACTGACTATCAAATGACATTAACTAGAGATTCTACAACTAATGAGATTTCAGTTGGAACTAACGTCAGCAGAGTTGTTGTTGATCCCTACGAATATTACGACATTGATGTTGTCCAACGTGGAAGTAGATTATATGACAGAAAAAATAATACTTATGTTTTTTCAATAGATTTAAAAGCGGATATGACTGTCATTCTTGAATGGGATGATCTACCAGAACACGCTAGAGTTTACATAATGACTAAAGCTGGTAAAGAGCTTCAAGAAAATATGATTGGTAGTAAAGATTTAACAGAGATAAATATGGTATTAGAACAAGAAGCTAGAACACAATTTATAGAAGAAGAAACAACTTTAAGCGAGCATAATATGTTAAGAGGTCACGCTCGCAAAGGTTATCCTGTTCAAGGTTTTAGACCTATCAATGCTATGCAAAGATAACTATGGCATTAATTAGTAGCACTATTCCCAATATGATTAATGGGGTTAGTCAACAGCCTCCAGCATTAAGATTAGCTTCACAAGCGGAATCAGTTATAAATTGTTTATCTTCTCCAGTAGAAGGACTAACCAAACGTCCTCCATTTAATCACATAGCTAAAATATTAAATGGGTCTGCTGGATCTGGACACCCTTTTGTTGAAGTTGTAGATAGAGATGGAACTATTCAATATTTAATAATGATTAGAGATGGAGCTATAGATGTATTTGATTTAGATGGCAATGCACAAACAGTCGCAACTCCTAACGGAACTGATTATTTAGACATTGCTAATACAGCAGAACCAGCAGATAAATTTAGAATTGCGTCAGTAGCTGACTACACTTTTATATGCAACAGAGAAAAAGTTGTAACAATGGATCATGCTGGTACTTACACGCAATCAGGTACAACAATAACTGTCAACTCTAATGCTCATGGATTAACTTCTGGAGTAAAAATACAAATAGATTTCACAACAGGATCTAGTGTTGATGGCACATATGTTGCAACTGTAGTCAATGCTAATCAATTTACATTAACTGGAGCTTCAGCAAGCACTAGCGGTAATTGTAGGTTTAATGAATTATCTCCAGATGTATCAGCAAAAGGTATTGTATTTATAAAAGCTGCTGATTACTCTACGACTTACGAAGTAAAAATAAAAAGTGCTGACGGAAATAGTACTTTAGCAACAGCATCATTTACAACTGCTGCTGTAGGAGGAGCATTGCCAAACTCTGGTACAATCGCTACTGACTTAAGAAATGATTTAGCAAGTGCTTTGCCTAGTGGTTGGACGTTTACTGTAGATCAATACATTATTAGGATAGAAAGGCAAGATGGAACTGATTTTATTTTAGAAAGTAGTGATACAAAATCTGGTACTTTTACAAAGGCAATTAAGGGAGCGATAGATACTATTAGCGATTTACCTACGTTATGTGAAGATGGATTTGTTGTTAAAGTACAAGGATCTAAAACTACAAGATTAGATGATTATTACGTTAGGTTTGAAACTTCTAATGGTACAAGTTTTGGTTTTGGCATTTGGAGAGAAACAGTCGGCCCTTTAGAACCATACAAATTTAATAAATCAACAATGCCTCATGCATTAGTTCGTGATGCAGCTACTGGTAATTTTACATTTCAACAATTTGATTGGTCGCCAAGAATTGCTGGAGATTTAACTACTGCTCCTACTCCTACTTTCGTAGGCACTACAATTAATAACATTAATACTTTTAGAAATAGGTTAATACTTTTAGCAGATGAAAACGTGATAATGAGTGCTGCTGATAGTTACGATAGATTTTTTCCTGAGACAGTACAAACTATTGTTGACAGCGATCCTATTGATTTAGTTACAGGTGGTACTGAGATACATTTTCTAACGTCTAGTTTGGCTTTTGCTAATACTTTATTGTTATTTAGTCGGCATGGTCAATTTAGATTAGACGCTGGAGCAGCCACTATAGGAGGTGCGTTAACACCAAAAACTGCAACTATTACAGCTATAACTACATATGAAACTGAGCCAACAGTTGATCCTATTGCTGTAGGCCGAACTGTTTATTTTTCTGTTCCTAAAGGAGAGTTTAGTGGTTTGCGTGATTTTTATCTTCCAGATATAACTGCATCAGTTCCAGTATCAGAAGAAGTATCGTCAGCAGTTCCAAGATATATTCCTAGAAATATAACAAGTTTGATTAGTTCTGCATCAGAAGAAACTGTTATAGCCATCAGTAAAGACGAACCTAAACGTATATATTTTTATAAATTTTTCTATGAAGAAGATTCTAAGTTACAGTCTTCTTGGTCATTTTGGGAACTTAAAGGAGATAAAACTGTAATTGGAGCTTCAATTATAGATAGCGATGTTTATTTTGTTATCCAATATACAGATGGAGTTTACTTAGAAAAATGCTCATTACGTCCAGAATCAGTTGATGCTGGCTCTAATTTAGAAATTTTATTAGACAGAAAAGTAGATGAAACTAAATGCCACATTAATGTAATTAATCAAGGTGGTGCTGGTGTTCAATCAGTTATATCTTTACCTTATCCAACTGCTACTGCTGGAATACAAATTGTTGTTGGTAGAGATGTTGCTAACAATACATTGCAACATGGAGAAGTAAAAGTTCCAAGTGCTGAAACTTTATCTGGAGCTACGCAATCAGGATTTAGTGGTAACGGAACTATGACTGTACTTGGAGATTTAACTAACGCAAAGTTTTTTATAGGAGAAAGATATGATATGACTTATGAATTTAGTACACCATATTTAAAAGAGCAACCAACTGGTGGTGGTGTTGCGGTAGTTGCTGGGCCACGATTACAGATAAGAACTTGGACATTTGTTTTTGACGATACTTCCGCATTTAAAATAAAAGTAACACCAAGAGGTAGAACTCCACAGACTTATCCTTATAATGGGTTTATTGTTGGTCAAAACCCTCCAGCTTTAGGTCAAGCACCTTTCTTGGCTGGTAAATTTAGAGTGCCAGTAATGGCACATAACAACGACACTAAAGTCGAAATTTTAAGCGATAGTCCACTACCCTGTCGTATTCAATCATCAGAATGGGAAGGATGGCTACACACCAGAGCAAGACGACTATAGGAAGGTTTAGTTGGCGAAAGTCAATACTTTCTGACGTTGTAGAACTTGCAGCAAATATGCGACAAGAAGATAAAGAGGAAGTGTTAGCTTACTCTGGTTCATCTCCACAAGAGGCTTTGTTTTATTGTTTTTTTAATAGTCAACCTTGTATGACTATGATTGGCAGAAAAGGTAACTTAATGGGAATGTATGGAGTAGTGCCTTGTTCAGCAAAGGTTGGAAGAATATGGATGTTAGGTCATAAAACTATGACTGATGATTATAAAGATGTAAGAGATTTTTTAAGAAATTCTCCA
>MDTE01144508.1_pt1 | contig 13045 bp, 14 predicted proteins | sample 811231 | NCBI WGS metagenome assembly MDTE01 (sample SAMN05326651, study PRJNA326480) | marine metagenome | isolation source: seawater | place: Indian Ocean: Red Sea | collected 2010
AGTGTATGTAATTCCTTTTTTTTTTAAATAATCTAAGCTATCTGGAGTAGATTGTATTAAAAATGAAATGTTTTCTTTATTATTAAAGAATAAAAAATTATTTTCTAAATATATTTTATCGAATTTTAACTCAAAATTTTTAAGAGTTAATAAAAATTTATTTATATCATTAAAGTAAACTTTAAAAGATTTCATTTTTTTAAAATTTTCTGTGTTTTGATTAAAGATTTTTATATAAGTTGGTTTATTTATAAAATTGTAAATTGTTATATTATTAAAAAAAATAAAAAAATTAATTATTAAGAAAATAATAAAATTTTTTTTTTGCGATTGTATTAATATTATTGCCAATATATTTATAAAAAAGAAATAAATGACAAATAATCTTGATCCAAATGAACAACCAATAATAAATGTTAAAATACTTATAAAAAAAAATATATAACTTCTTCTTTTATTTAAAATACATAATACAGTTGAAGAAGTTAATATTATTTCTAATACCACATATAAAGATCTAATATTTATAGGATTCACATATTTAAGATTTTCTAAATTAAATATTAAATATTCATTATTTATTTTTGTAAATGGGTGAATAAATCCATTCCTTGTTATAGGAAAATCAAAAATAAAAATATTAAAAGAAAATATAATTAAAAAATGAATTAAGCTTCCTATAAAAATAAAAAATATAATTTTTTTAAGATTTAATCTTTTGCTGATAATTTCATTAAAAATAATTATTCCTATCAAAAGAGCTGTGATTGCCCAAACTGATTGAATTAAAACATCAATGCTTAATTCAAAGGTATACAATGATGGTTCAATATAAAAACATAAAAGAATACAAGGTATTAAATAAACATTTGAAAAATTAATTTTAACCTTAGAAAAATAAAAATATAATGGAAAAAGCAATATTGAAAAGAAATAAAGTTTTGGTAAATCAATTGAAATATATATAATTAAAAATACTGAACAAAAAGAAAAATAGCTATTTTGAAATCCTTTACTAATAAAAAAATTTTGCATATTACAGGAAGCTATTTTGAAGATGGTACTACTTTTAGTACGCAAAATCTACACAATTATCTTCTTAAAAAAAATATAGACTCTAGAATTGCTTTTTTATCAGAAGGAAACAATAAAGATTTAATTAATTTAAATAATGACTTAAATAATAAACTTAGATTTTTTTTTCTAAATAAATTGAATTCTATTATCGTAAAAATTTTTAAAAAAAATAAAAATTTTGCTTTCTTTAATAATTTTATTTCTTCTGGGATTTTTGATGTAATAAAAAAAACTAAACCTGATGTTATTCACTTTCATTGGATGCCAAGAACTGTAAACATCAAACATTTATTAATATTAAAAAAATTAAATATCAAAATTATTTGGACTTTAAGAGATTTTTGGGCATTTACTGGGGGATGTAATGTACCACTCGGTTGTGATAAATACTTAAATCATTGCTTTAATTGCCCTAATCTTATCTCAAATATCAATAAAGATATATCTTATTTTAATTTTAAAGAAAAAAAAAAAAAATTATAAATTATTAGATAAAATTACTCTTACTTTTCCATGTAAAGATTTTAGAAGAATATATAAAAAGTCAATTTTAAAAAATATCAAAAATTCTTTTGTGATACCTAATTCATTTGATGATAAATATTTTTATTGGAAGAATATTAAAAAAAATAAAAAATTTACAATTCTTTATGGAGCTCAAAATTTAGATCAAGAATGGAAAGGAACAGAAATCATAGTAAATTTAATAAATTACTTTAATGATCATGAAATAAATTTTCTTGTTTTTGGTGAAACAAAAAAATATTTAAATTTTTTTAAAAACAATAAAAAAATAAAATATTTAAATTACATTAATTCTAAAAGAGAACTTAGTAAAATTTTTTTAAAATCACATTTATTTATTTTTCCATCACATCTTGAAAGTTTCGGAAAAGTAATCATAGAGTCTTTGGCTTGTGGAACTCCAGTAATCGCAAATAACAAATTCGGGGCTAAAGATATAATATCCCATAAAAAAGATGGTTATTTAGTTAATAATCAAAATTTGGACGATTATATAAATGGTATTAATTATTTTAAAAACTGTAATTCAAAAAAAATTAGGGATAATTGTATTTTAAAAAGTCAAAAATATAATATTGAATTAATAGGAAATAAATTTATTCAGCTTTATGAAAAGTTATAAATTTTTAATTCAATTTAATTTTTTTAACTAATAAATCATTTTTTAAAAAAATAAAAAAAAATTTTAAAGATAAAAAAAATAATTTTAAATTATTTATCTTATCTTGTTGTTTTTTAAATGCATAAAATAAACTAAAAAAAAATATTTTTGTTAATGGAAAAATAGAAGGTTTATCTTTTTCATCAATTTTTACTTTATTTTTTACAGAACCATCTTTCCATTTATTTGACGGCTCATTCATTATCATCAATTTTTTTTCAATTTCAAAAAAACTTCCTTCACAAGACAATTTATTTAAAAAAAAATGATCTGATCCTTGAAAATTTTCCATAAAACCAATTTTTTTGACAGCTTCTGCTCTATACATGCCGTGAAAAGCACAAGTCTCTAAGTTTTTTAATGTATTCAAGAATCTTTCATTTAAAGAAGATCCTCTGCCCATATTTTTACATTTTTCTTCTCTGTAAATTGTATTTGTAATCTCGTCATTATAATCAGCATGCGAATAACATAATACTATGTTTTTTTTAAACTCAAGAATTTTTAAGCACTCGGTATAAAAACCCTCCAATCTTACATCATCATGACTATGAAATACAAAATACTTGCTATTTATTTTTTTTAGTAAAAAATTGTAATTTTCAATTAAAGATATCTTCTGTTTTTGATTAAATATCTTTAAAAAATCATATTTTCTTTCAAAACCTCTACAAATTTCAAAAGTTTTATCATCAGAAAGATTATTGGATATCAATATTCTAGCGTCTAACTTATCATTTTTTATTTGTCTAATTGTGTAATTGAGTGCATTTGCAATATATTTCTCACCATTATAAACTGGAAAACATATTGTTATCATTATATTAATTTATTAAGCAAAAAATATTTCTGTATATGTTTAGTAATTGTCTTTAAATCCTTTTTTTCTAAATCAAAATAAGACGGAAGATTTACACCATATCTTGAAATTTTTTCTGAAACAGAAAATTCATTTTTGTAACTTTTAAATTTATAAAATTTAGAATTATGAAGTGGATAAAAAACTGGTCTTAAATTTATGCCAATCTTATTCATATATTTTAAAAAATGATCCCTATTAAAATTTTCTTTTTCGACGTAAAATGTTGGCATCCAAAAATATGGGGTACTTTTTGTATCTGAAAGTTGGAAAATAATTGGTAAATTTTTTAATTCTTTTTTAAAAAAATTATATATTTTTTTTTTATATAAATTTATTTTATTTATTTTTTTTAATTGACTTATACCCATTGCACATTGCAATGATGACATTTTATACTTTAATCCTACCTCATCCTGAAAAAAAATTTTTTTTCTATTTTTTCCGTGGTTTGAAATCTTTAGCATTTTCAAATAAAGACTTTTATCATTTGTGATAATAGCTCCTCCTTCTCCACCAGTAGTAATAGTTTTACTTCCATGAAATGAAAAAACAGAAATTTTTCCAAATATACCTGTTTTCTTGGACTTGTACTTTGAACCCAGGCTTTCAGCGCAATCTTCTATTATTGGTATATTTTTTTTTTTTGAAATTTTTTTAATTTTTTCAACATTGCAGACAGCGCCGTACAAATGAACAATTAAAATTGCTTTAGTTTTTTTTGTTATTTTTTCCTCAATTTTACTGGTATCTATACAAAAAGTCTTAGGATCAATATCAACAAAAACAGGTTTCGCACCCATATAATTTATAACGCTGGCACAACTAAACCATGTAATATTTGGCAAAATTATCTCATCATTTTTTTTTATGTTTAATGATTTTAACGCAATATGTGTTGCTCCAGTACAGCTTGAGGTTGCTATACAATATTTTCCACCTATATATGAAGAAAAATCTTTTTCAAATTTGTTATTATAGTAAAGGTAATTGTTTCCCCATCCATCTATTGTTGCTTTATTAACTAAGGTTAAATCATTATGATCAATATTAGGTTTTGATATTAAAATTTTTTTCATCTTATTTATCCTTTTTTGATAGAATTAAATTTTTTGGAAACTTAATTTTAATACATTTATCTCTGTAATTTATATGTCTTTCATATTTTGGAAAATATTCATTTGTTGAATAATAAATTAATGATGTACCTTTTTCTAAAGATTGAAATGCATTAGGACAACCTTTAGGTATTAAAATAGCAATTTTTTTTCTTTCACTTAATTTAATAGAATAATTATTTTTATATGTTTTTGACGATTTTCTTAAATCTAAAATATGAATTTTACATTTTCCTTTAATGCAATATACAATTTTAATTTCCTCATATGGTTTAATTTGATAATGAAAACCTCTTAAAATATTTTTTTTCTTAAAATTGCAAAAGTTAATTTGTTTAATTTTAATTTTTTTAAATAAATTTTCAGAAAATAATTTTACAAAACAGCCCCGAAAATCATTAAATTGATTTAATTCAAGTTTTAAACAATCTTTAATTTTAGTTTTTTTTATTTTCATTTAATTTTTGATAATAGATATAATAATTCTTCCATAAAGAGTTGGTTTTTTTCCTATTTTTTAATTTATTAAAATTCTCTAAAAAAACTATTTTAAAATTATCTACTGAAGTTTTAAAATATTTTGAATTAATTTTTTTACTTTTTAGTATACTTTTACAATAATCTTGTGCAATTTTATCAATAAATTGAAATTGAAATAGTCTGTTAGGATTATTAATTTTAATTTGTTTTTTTTTGAAGAAACATGAGGCTATATATGATGGTAGGCTTGATTGTTTTTCAAAACATCCAATTGGATTTTGTAATTCAAAATCTATAAACTTTATTTTATATTTTTTACATAAATAACTAATTATGTTACTAACAATTATTTTTGCAAAACCATAATTAATCCTAGATTGATCTGATTTATATCCATTTAGTAAGGAGATTTTTTGATAAATAGAGGATGTATAAATAACTGATGGTGTTTTATTTAAAGATAAATTATAAATAACCTCATTAATATTTTTTAGCAAAGTAGTCAAATTTTGATTTAAATTATATTTTGTATTCAAGTTACCTACCAGAAAATGATGAAAGCAAAGTGTATTAATTTTTTTCTCTTTAATTATATTTATAAATTTTTTTGAGCCAAATTTTATATCAACATATGGATTAATATGAGTGAATTCAAAGTTTAATATTTTTTTTTGATTATCAAGTCTGTAAAATTTTTTTTTTTTTGTGAAAATTGCATGACATTCTATTTTATTTTTATTTAATTCTTTTAAGAAATGATATCCAGTAAATGATGAACTACCTGTAAACAATACCTTCATTAATTTTTAAGCCAAACTGGATTTTTTTTAAAAATTTCTTCAAACTCTTCTTTATCTCTTAAAGTATCCATACATTTCCAAAAACCTTTATGTTTATACGAAATTAATTTTTTCTGTTTAGCCATTTGTGAAAGAGGTAATTGTTCAAATGGCAAATTCTTATTATTTGGAATATATTTTAAAGCTTTTTTATTGAAAATTCCAAAGCCTGCGTTAATCCATGTTTCGTTCTTAGATTTTTTCTCTTGAAAAGAACTTATTAAATTTTTTCCTCCAAACTCAATGATTCCAAACTTTGGATCTATTTTTACAGCAGATAGCAAACCTAAGCATTTATTTTTAAAAAAGATGTCAATTGTTTTGTCAATTGGAATATTTGAAAGACCATCTCCATAAGTAAACAAAAAATTTTCACCCACATATGGTTCAATTAACTTTAATCTTTTACCTGTTAAAGAGTTCTTACCAGTATTAATAAATTCTATAGACCAATCTTCTTTATTTTTTACTGAAAATTTTAAATTTGGTGCATTAATCAAATCTAATTTAAAATTTGTTTTGGGCAAATATCGATTTATAAAATATTCTCTAATCATATTCCCTTTGTATCCTAGGCATATTACGAAGTTTTTGACGCCATAATAAGAGTAGTATTTCATTAAATGTAAAATTATTGGTTTGCCACCAATCTCAACCAAAGGTTTAGGTTTAATTATAGTTTCTTCTGATAATCTACTTCCTAACCCTCCAGCCAATATCACGCATTTTATATTTTTTAATATTTCTTTTTTATTTAAGATAGTCATAGATTTCTTTATAATCTTTATAACAAATTATAAAATTTACAAAATAAAAATACAATTTATTTCCATGCTAAGTAATAAAAAAATATTAATTACAGGAATTAATTCCCATTTAGCAAAGAAAATTTCTAAAAGTTTAAAACAAAAAAATTTTATTTTATATGGAATTACCTCAACTAAAATTTATAATAAAAATTATTATTCAGAGATAGGAAAAATAGATAATTATAATTTTTTAATGAAAATTGTTCCGAGATGTAATTTTATATTACATATGGGTTGGGATAGAAATTTCTCAAAAAACCAAAATTTGAATTTATTAAAAAAAATTTTAAAAATAAAAAAAAAAAATGCAAAAATCATTTTTTTCTCTAGTGTCGCAGCCAGTCCAAACGCCAAAAGTTATTATGGAAAAATGAAATTTAAAGTTTCGCAATTTATTAAAAAAACAAATAATATTAACCTCTTCATAGGTCTGGTTGATCATAAAAATAGTTCACAATTGAAATTATTAAATAAAATTTTTAATTCAAAATTTTTTAAAATCAGATTTTCTAAAAACGTTTTTAACGTTTACTATGTGAAAATTAATTCATTAATAAAAGTAATTTTAAATATACTATATTATACAAATAATAAAAAAAATTACCTTGTTGTTGATAAAGTTTTTCCAATAAACGAATTTTTAGATTATCATAATAATGAAAAAAAAATTACAATTTATATACCTTTTTTTATCTATAAATTTTTGATTAAAATTATTTATAAAATTAATTTAAAAAACTTCTTCTTGGATAAAATAAAAACATTTAGTTTTAAAGATGATAATTTTTTAAAAAATTTATGAGTTTAGATAAAATTGCAATAATTGGTTCAGGGGCCTCTGCATTTGGTGTAATATCTCAACTTAATGAAAAAAATTTCAAAGGAAAAATTGAAATTATAGATAATCATGATATTTCGGAGATTTTTTATTCTCAAGATTCTCAAGTTCCAGAATATAAAAAGAAAAGCAAAAAAGATGTATTAGAAATACACAAAAAAAATGGTTTTAAATTTCCACCACCTAAATGTTACTATGGCTTATTACCAAAAAAAATAAATATAAATAATTCAAAAATTAAATTAAATGATAGTTGTAATTTTGGAGGCCTTACTTCATTTTGGGGAGGCTCTATTTTGCCATTTAATGAAACAGAGCTAAAAAATTGGAAAATAAAAAGATTTCATCTCGATGAATATTACAAAAAAGTTAGCAAATATATTCCCATATCAGGAGAATATAATAATTTAAATAACTATTATGGAGACTGTTATGAGAATAACGACCCAATAAATCCAATAATCAATCATAGTTTAATAGAAAAAAACCTTTTAAATAATAATGATGAGTTAAAGTATTTTGTTGGTAGACCTAAATTAGCTCTTAAATATTCTAATAGTTTTCATAATTGTAATTATCCGGGCATATGTGAAAAAAATTGTAACAATCACAATATATTTAAAACAAATAATTTTTTTGAAAATTTTATAAAGAGTAATGAAAATGTTTCTTATATTAACGACAAAGTATTAAGTATAAATACAAGAAACAATTCAATCAGAGGAAAAAGAAATTTATATTCAAATTTTCATAAAATTTATATCTGTGCAGGCGCGATAAATACTAGTAAAATTATACTTAATTCATTTCAGGAAATAAAATCTTTGAAATTTTTTGATAACACAATTATTCAAACCCCCTTTTTAGATCTTAACAAAAATAATGAAACCAGATCAAATTTTGATCTTACTCAAATGCAAATTGTAAGTCAAAAAAACAACAGCGAAGGAACAATGTACCAAGTATATTACTCTTCTCCATATTTAATAGATTTTTACCTGCCTTATAATCTAAAAAAAATTTTTAAAAATTTAATTGATAATTATTCAAAAAAAATAATCTGGCTAAGAGGTTATTCAAAAAGTACTAATAATAATAATTATATTATTAGCAAAAAAAATAATAAATTTTTTATAGATATTGAGAAAAGAACGAACAAAAAATTAATGGATTTGGAATTAAAGTCTTTAAAAAAAATACTTAAAAAAAATAAATTTTATAGTCTAAATAAACTTAATTTTTTTAGTCAAACAAGCTCTCACTATGGTTGTTCTATACCCTACGGAGATAAAAATTTTAATCTAAACACAAATGGAGAAATAGCAAAAAATATTTTTATTACTGACTCATCAGTTTTTAATTCTCTACCCTCAACTTCGCCAACTTTCACTATTATTGCAAATGCTGCAAGAACTGTTAACGAAAGTTTATAATGATTAAGAAAAATGAGTTCAGAAAATTTTGTTTACAAGCTTTATTTTCTTATTTGTTGGTGGTTTTTTCTTCCCTTATTTGCCTTAAATTTTTTGAATTAACTGAAAAAAATTCATTTTTGATATCATTAATAATATCTTTTTTTTATAATTTTTTTTTTACAATTTTAATTACTTTCCAATCAACTATAAATTTAAAAAATTTTATTAGTTATTTATTATTTAGTTTATTATTCAGATCCATCGAATATATTATATTTTTAATTATTGAAAATTATGTAGATGAAAATTATTTTATAATTATTAGTTTTGTTTTAATAGTTTCTTTTTTACTTAAATTCGTTACACTTAAAAGTATTTATAAAAAATGAAATTATCTTTAATTATTCCTGCGTTCAATGAAGAAGCCAGTATAGAAAAGTTTTTTAATCGACTTAATTCATTAGAATTTGATAGTAATTTTCTAGAAATAATATTCGTTAATGATGGATCAAATGATAAAACAAAAATTTTATTAGAAGAAAATATAAAAAATTTAAAATTCTCTAACCAAATTATTAATCATAAAAAAAATCAAGGATATGGAGCATCATTAAAGACAGGTTTAAGAAATTCTAACAATGATACAATAGCTATTTGCGATATAGATTTAACTTATCCAATAGAAGATCTAAAAAAATTATACGATTTATACTCTAATGGTAATCTTGATATGATTGTAGGTGAAAGAGTTTTTGAAAAAAATTCAGATAACTTTTATAAAAAGATTGGACGGAGTATAATTCGTAAATTAATTAAACTTGTTGTAAACGATAAAATTACAGATTTTAATTCAGGGTTAAGGATATTTAATAAAAAAATTGTAATGGAAAATTTAAATTTTTATCCCAATAAATTTTCTTTTACAACAACCTCTACTATTTTAATGACTATGGGAAACAAAAATATTCAATATTTACCAATAAAGTATTCGGTAAGAGAGGGTCAGTCAAAAATTAAAGTATTTGATTTTTTTAGATTTTTAAAATTGGTTTTTTATATTGTTTTTAACTTTAAACCATTTAAAGTTTTACTTCCTTTAAATATTCTTATTACGTTTTGTATGACGATTTCTCTGGTAATTGATATATTAAACTTTAACATAACAGATACCACTGTAATTTTAATTTTCTTAAGTATTAATGTATTTCTTTTGTCTTATCTAATTGAATTGATGCAGCGTATAATTAGAAAAATAAAATGAAATCTAAATATTTAATAGAGAAGATAATATTTATAATAATCTTTATTGTAATAAACCTAAGTATTATATTTTATCGACAAGAAGTTGGATTATATTCATGGTCTTTGAATAATGATTTCAAAAAAAAATTTACTACAATTGATAATATAATTTTTAATAAGAGTAATAGTTTTATTGCTATTAATTTAATAAAATCTTATTATGGAAATGAATTATCAAACACAATTATTTATATTCAGCCTAATTTAGATATAAACAGTTGGAGTTTTTATGTTAATTTCAGTTACTACTGTGGCATAATTAATTGTAAAGTTAATAAAAAAGACAAAGTAAAATCCGACCTATTTTTTCTCGAAAGTATTAAAACTAATAAATATAACAAAATAATCAATTTTGATAATTTTGTTGATAGTTTTTATATAAAAAATATTTATCTTCAAGATTGTCAAACATCTACAAAAAATAAAAAATTCTTCATATTCATTTTAGATAATGACTTATATATGAATTGTAATTAGTATGTTTGATCTTACTAATATACTTTTAGCTAATTTAATATTTTTTATCTTATTTTTTTCTGGAACATTATTAATAAATAAATTCGAAAACAAATTAGGTATAGAATTTTTCCTTTTAAGCCCATTTGTAGGAATTCTTTCCTTAATTACATTTTCATCATTATTTGCATTTATACAAATATTAATAAATATTAAATTAATATATATTTATATTTTTTATTTTTTTTTGTTAATTTTTTTTTTTAAAAAAAGTTTTTTTAACAAAGAAATATTATTGATCTTTGTAGTAAACCTATTAATACTAAACACTTTATCTTTTGTAACAATTACTTTTGATTCTTTAAATTATAAATCATTAGCATTTAATTTTGATTTTTTGATTGAAAATAAGCTAATTTACTCAATGACTTATGCAAATTCTATGACGTCATTTATTTATTTAATTAATTTTGTAAGTCAATTTTCAAAAAATTTAATTATTAATTTTTATCCTGTTCTCGCATTCAATGCATTGTTCTTAGTTTTTCATCACATAGTCAAAACATATAAGTTCAATTTTAGAGAAAATTTATACATAATTTTGCTACTATTAGTAATATTTTTTTCAAGAAATTACAGCCAACATGTATTTTATTTTAATTCTCATTTACTTACATCAATTTGCATATTCGTCCTGGTTGGCTTTAATAAAAAAATTTCAAATAATTCAAAAGTATTTTTAATCGTTTCTATTATTTTTTTAAGAATAGATAACTTTATTTACATTTTAATTTTGTTTGCAATGAATTACTTTAATTTAATCAGATTGAATTTATCTAATAATAATAATTTAATAATATATTTTGTTATTGTTTCAAAATTGTTACTAACAAATTTTTTTTTAGAAAATCAAATTCAGATTTTAAATTCAAAAATTATTTACTTAACAATTTTTTTATTTTCTTTTCAGATAATATTAACTTATTTTTTCAAGTTAAAAAAAACAACTAATATTGAAAAATTATTACGATATATATTATTTATAGTATTTGCTTTCATATTAATTCATGCGTTAATTGAGCCTCAAGATAAAATTGAAATATATTTTTATAACATTTTATTTGATAACTTTAGTTGGGGAATAACATGGTATTTATTTTTTACTTATTTAATTTATATTTTAATCAAGAATATATCACTTAGTTCTGGTTTTTATTTTATAATATTTACTACGATAATTTATTTAATTTTTATAAATTTTGGTAATTTTAACGTCAGAATTGGTTTTGGGGATGCATCCAATAGATTAATGTTTCATTTATATTTCTTACTTATTTACGAATTCTCAATTATTTTTTCAAATTTTTTAAAAAAAACTAACTTAAATTAACTATTTTATTTGAAATTTTTAATATATCTGGGTCATGTGATAAGATAATAATTATTTTGTTTTTCTTAATATTTTTTATACTGTTAATTACTTTCATTTTATTTTTTTTATCTAAAAAATTTGTAGGTTCATCAAATATAATTACTTCTTTTTGATGATATAAAGCCCTAGCTAGAAGGATTCTTTGAATTTGCCCTCCACTTAATTTTTTTGCAGAGTCACCAACACTGCCTGACATAGATTTTTCTTTTATAAACTCATTTAGTGATGCAGCTTTTAAAGATTTTTTAAGTAATTTTATATTATGTTTTTTAGAATTAAAATTTAATGCTACATTTTTTTTAACTGATGTATCAAAAAGATTCGGTCTTTGTTCGTTGTAAGAAAATTTTTGTTTTATTATTTTATAATAATCAAAATTAGATATTTTTTTTTTTATTTAATTGAAAATTAATTTTTTGAGGAACTATGTATCCACTTAAAATATTGATTAATGTCGTCTTTCCTGCTCCACTTATCCCTGTAATTGTTGTAATTTTATTTTTTAAGAAAGAAATAGAAAAATTTTTAAATATATAATCTTTTTTTCCAGGATATTTAAAATATAAGTTATTTATTTTTAAATTATTAATTTTTATTTTATCTACTGTTTTATTTTTAAATTCAAAATTTTTTTCACTAAAGAGATTTTTGTTTAAAATTTTACTAGCTGCATATTGAGAATTTTTAATCATACTTAAGCTAGTGAATAATTCTTGAAATATTGGAAGTAATCTATATCCAACAAAAGCAAAAGTTCCAATGATAGGAATTAAATTCTCTAAATCATCATTATTATTTGTTGAAAAATATATTAATACAAATGTTATAATTGTAAGTGCAAAAATTTCGAAAAAAAACTTTGGAATTCTTCCAAATAAATATCCTAAAGATTGATATTTACTGTATGTTTTTAAATTTTGATATACTTTATTTACAAAAAATAACTCTATATTAAATATTTTTATAGATTTAATATTTGTAAATGTTTCGTAAAAAGATTCAATAACGTTATCTTGTGCTATAGATACCTTTATTCCAAAATTATAAAAATATTTTTTTAGAATTAAGTAAAATATAATTATTATGAAAACTGAAACAAATAGTAGTTTCAAGGTTATTTGAAAAAAATTTGAGAATAAAAAAATTAAGATAGCAATTAACAAGAAAGTTTTATTAATTATTTGTAATAATGGAAAAATTATACCATCAGATATTTTAGGTATTTGGTTGCTTA
>MDTE01034194.1_pt1 | contig 13043 bp, 11 predicted proteins | sample 811231 | NCBI WGS metagenome assembly MDTE01 (sample SAMN05326651, study PRJNA326480) | marine metagenome | isolation source: seawater | place: Indian Ocean: Red Sea | collected 2010
AATTCTACTTTGTCCAAGGCAGTCTTGATACGGTCCATCTGTGCCTGACTGTTGCAGGAGTGCCCCCAGTAGAAAGCCGCATGGACATTAACATCCTGCCCAAGCTCCTTTGGATCCATAAGCACACCCTCGTACCAGCGAGCCACTGTGAATCCTTTCTTTCCCATTATCTTTTCATCCTTAAAACGTGATTTAATCCAGCTGTGTTCAACGCCCCAAACATTTGCCCAGTGCTTGTATGCAGTGTTTACTCCCAGGCCATAGTAACCAGGAAGAGTATTTGAAAGCACACCAAGATCTGTTGCTCCTTGGACATTATCGTGACCGCGGAAGATGTTACAACCGCCTCCAACCTTGCCCATGTTACCAAGTACTAATTGCAAAGCAGCATATGATCTGGTGTTTGAGGTACCGTTTGTATGCTGAGTCCCGCCCATGGCCCATATGAGAGTGCCTGGTCGATTCTCTGCCATAATCCGAGCCGCATGCTCTATATCCTTAACTGGCACTCCCGTAATGTCTGAGACAGTATCAAGATCATAGCGCTTCAGTTCTTTTTTCAAGTCACTGAATCCATAAGTACGATCATTGATCATGCTTTTGTCTTCCCATCCATTTTTCAAAATAACATTAATTAGGCCATAAATTAAGGCGACATCGGTACCTGAGCGAAATTGCAGAAATTTATTTGCAAATGCTGCGGTTTGGGTAAATCTTGGGTCAGCAACCACAATCTGCGCTTTGTTCTCTTCTTTTGCTGTTAGAATATGCTGCATAGCAATTGGGTGGGAAGTGCAGACATTTTCGCCAATTATGAAAACGCACTGACTGTTCCTTATATCATTCATGGAGTTTGTCATTGCTCCGTAACCCCAAGTATTAGCAATTCCAGCCACTGTGGTTGAATGACAAATACGAGCTTGGTGGTCAATATTGTTACTTCCCCAGAAAGCTGCGAACTTGCGTAGCGCATACGAAGTTTCGTTATTGTGATGTGCTGAACCCAGAATCATGAGGGCATCTGGTCCATGTTTTTTTCGAATATCCTGCAGCTTGGCAGTAATTTCGCTCATTGCTGTATCCCAGCTGATACGCTTCCATTTACCTCCATCCAGCTTCATTGGAGACTTGAGCCGTTTCTCACTAATAACGTGCTCTCTTGCTGCAGAACCCTTAGAACAAAGACTTCCCTGATTAATGGGATGCTCGAACCATGGTTCTATACTTACCCAAGTGTCATTTTCAACCTCTGCAATGAACCCGCACCCTACGGCACAGTTTCCACATATGGATTTGACCTGCTTCAACTTACGAGGGTCTTTAACTGTTGTACTAGCAGCCTTTGCTTCCATTACAAGTGATGGACCTGCCGCCGCCAGTCCAACCCCCATTCCTGTAGCCGCAATAAATCCTCGTCGGCTTACTCCTTCTTTGTTACTTCCTATAACAGCAGGATTTTGGTACTGCCCGCTGCTTTCATTAACTCTGGTCAGTTTCATGAATCCTCCTTGTCAAGTGTATAGAGTTTTGTAATATCGCTCAGACTCTTCTGTTCGCCGATACAAAATAGGACCTGCTGATTTATCTGAAGCAATTTTTCCAGCTTTACCAACGGCAGCACCTGCTGTCAGTATCGTAGCCGAAGTTGCCCCCGCAGCTACAAGTGCTCCGCGAAGAAATCCTCTTCTACTTGAATCTTTTTTCTTCTCCATGTTTAAATCTCCTTTTGAATCAGAAAGTGTTCATGTTTTTACGACCGATAATGGCCGTCTGAAATCCTCAATGCGAAAATAAAAATTAAGGACGATTTAAATTGTGTGAATAAATTCAAACTATTCTGCTGTGTGCTAAATCTCAATTAATTATCTATCAACTAACACACGCAATGGAGTCGCAGACTATGCTTCCATCTTCATTTTTTGAAGCAACTTCAATTTCTACGTGATAACCTTCTTCAAGGTCTTCCAATTCTCCTCCCATCAGGCCTACAGTCTCATCTTCTATCACCTCCACATTAGTACGTAAGGCAAAATTGACCTGAATCTGGTTGCCGTTTTCTTCAACAATCACTGCTGAACGGTTCTCAAGATCTAGTTGACTAATTCTTCCCTCAATCATGGTTTTTACCCTTCTGAAATATTAAACACCAAAATAGGCAGCAGTCTTCATAAAATGAAAAATTAATTAGCATATGCTAAAAGGTTATTTTTTATTTACTAATAATTTTTAATTTTTTATGCTACTCAAAAAGCTTAGTTTATACTAATAAACTATTGATATTATTAACTAAACTTTGCAAACAAGCAAATATTACTCCAGCATTTATGGTATGTCAACAAAAAAACACACTTTTTTTAACTTTTTTTATTTTCTAAATAAAATCATATATATCAATTATTTACAGTACAGATTCTTCTTTGATAAACCTAAATGATATTGGCGGCTCCAATATCATTTCTTAAAATATATAAATTTCTAGACAGAATTGCCTAAATTAAAGAATTATTGTTTTTGGTGGGACTAAAGAAATTTTGTATTCTCAGGTAGTGATTTATAGGTGATAATTTCAAAAATAATAGCCAAATAAAAAGATTGTAACTATAACTTTAGTAAGTTGACTTAACCTGACTGTGGTAAATTATTTTTCCTTTACATAAAAAGCATTTGGCCCATCACAGTAATCAAATCTTTTTTCAAGATGGTAGACAAAAACCACAGTTTCTCCACCGGACAATTCCACAAACTCAAATCGCCATGGTGGTGATTTTTGCTGAAACTCTTTACGCAGGACCTCGAACCTATACATTTCCTTCAGCAGAACATATGCAGCAGCAGGATGCCATTCTGATTCAAGGGGGCTGCCATAGATTCCTAAAGCCTGGTAATCTGAATTTTTATTAATGGCAATTTTACATAGGTTTTCAGGATTGTTTCCGAACTCTTTCCCAACAGCATTAGAAAATATAATAATAAAGATTAGAATAAAAAAAGAACGCATGTTTCAATTAAGCAAAATTGGATTAATTTTCACATTACTTTCTTCCAAAATAATCTGATGAAATGATGAGATTTGTCCGGCAAAAAGTTTTGCGCAGGATGCCGCAGAATTCACCAGAAGCAATTCAGGAGCTGAATCTCTAGGTAAACGGTGAACCCAGTTAGAATGAATATGACCATGCAAATAAAGTCGAATTTGATGATTTTGCAAAATCCAATTACGGATTGGAACAAGATTATACAATTCATGAAATCTGTCATACTTCCAGTCTTCAGGGAATGTCAAAGGGAAATGGTTGACAACTATAAAATTTATCTGATCAGGGGAATTTTTTATAAGATTTTCAGTAAAGCGGATAGTACTGCTTTTAACAGTACCTGAAGCAGTTCTTAAGTCATTCGGATGTGCGCTGTCCCATCCGACTAAGACCCATTTCTGATTGATTTTTGAAACATGAATTTCATTACTGCCAAAAAACTCTCCAAAATATTTACTAAATAAGTCTTTACCCTGCTGCTGATTAACATATCGATCATGGTTTCCTGGAATAACAGTTACCCTATCATTTTGTTGAAGCAGTGGATCCAGGATTTCCCTTGCCATTGAAAACTCTTTTTCTAATGAAAGTTGAGTTATATCTCCACTAATAACAAGATGGTCCCACTCCATCTCCTTAATTCTTTCAACCAAAAGCTCTGCTCTCTTTATTGGGAACTCCCTGGAACGTCGAATAAATAAATTTGTTGCGCCCAAAATCCTTTTTGCATTATATTCACTAAGCTTTTTAGGATATGAGTGGAAATGCAAATCAGAAATGTGTATTATAGTCGCTTTCATAAATTTAGTTTGTTTTCGAAGTATATTAAACAACAGGTCAACAATATCATATTTTCACTTATAAGCATGATAGAATTTAGATACAGAATGCTTATTTCATGCCTTGCAAGAAAGCGTTCTCCCTTTAAATGAGCTTATAAATTATTTTATTTATTTAACAAAATAAATCAGGAGAATTAATGGTCGCAATTATCATAGCTGCAGCATTTCTTGGACTTGGGACAGCCCTTTTCTATTGGATAAAAGTTTCATCGATTCCGCTTACTCATGGAATTGAGAATAAAGAAGAAGCTGAGAAGCTTTCAAAAATAACTCATGCAATTGAAATTGGTGCAATGGCTTTTCTCAAAGCAGAATATAAGTACATGGTATATTTCATGGCCGGATTCGCTATCTTGATAGCATTTCTCATAGATGATCCTCATACTCCAGATGTGAGCGAAGGCATTTATACTGCGATTTCATTTTTACTTGGTTGTGTGATTTCAATTGCTTCAGGATTCATCGGGATGAGAATTGCTACAATCGGCAATGCCAGAACTACCACCGCCGCAAAAAATTCAATTGCGGACGCATTCAAAGTCGCCCTCAATTCAGGCGCTGTAATGGGTTTTGGACTTGTGGGACTTGCCGTTTTAGGTCTTGCAGTAATTTACCTAGTTCTCGATTTTTTACTGCCTGGAATAGACAAACATATCTTAATGGAAGTCATGGCGGGATTTGGACTTGGAGGTTCTTCGATCGCCTTGTTTGGGCGCGTAAGTGGTGGAATTTTCACAAAGGCAGCAGACGTTGGAGCCGATCTTGTAGGTAAAGTTGAACAAGGAATCCCGGAGGATGACCCTCGAAATCCTGCAGTAATTGCTGATAATGTTGGAGATAATGTTGGTGATGTGGCAGGAATGGGAGCCGATTTGTTTGGCTCATGTGCAGAAAGCACTTGTGCGGCACTTGTGATTGGTGCTGTGGCATTTGCAACTAACACGGAGGCTCTTTTATTCCCAATTTTGATATCTGCAGTTGGAATTCCAATAAGTCTGATTACTATGTTCTCAGCACGGGTTAAAGAAGAAAAAGACGTTGCTCCAGCATTAAAAAGACTTTTAATTATTGCTACCGCACTGAGTGCGCTGGTGATGTTTTTTGTTTCACTCTGGGCTCTTCCAGAGTCTTTTGAAATAAATAATGAAATATATACAAACCTTGATGTCTATTTCTGCTATTTGACAGGCGCAGTTGCAGGATTACTTGTAGGACTTTTGACTGAATATTACACTTCACATGATTTTAAACCGGTACGCGAAGTAGCTAAATCATCAGAAACAGGAGCAGCAACCAATATAATTTTTGGGCTTGCTTTGGGGTATCACAGTGCAACTGGCTCAATTTTGCTACTTGCAATTAGTATTTTCGTACCTTTCACGCTTGCAGGCATGTACGGTGTAGCTATAGCGGCTATAGGCATGTTAAGCACCCTAGTAGTCGGTCTCACAATAGACGCATACGGACCCGTTGCCGACAACGCTGGAGGAATTGCTGAAATGACCGGTATGGGTGAAAACATACGTGACAGAACAGACGTGCTGGATTCCGCAGGGAATACTACCGCTGCAATAGGAAAGGGTTTTGCCATTGGTTCTGCTATTTTAACATCTTTGGCTCTTTTTTCAGCTTTTCTGACTAGGGCCGATCTTCTGGATCCAGAGGCAAATATAATGGAGAGCATAAATCTCCTTGATCCTCTTGTTTTGACAGGACTATTCGTAGGGGCAATGTTGCCATTCCTTTTCTCAGCAATGACGATGAAGTCTGTTGGCAAAGCTGCATTTGACATGATTGAGGAAGTACGCAGACAATTCCGTACAATTCCAGGAATTATGGACGGTAAAGCCGAACCAGATTATGAGAAATGCGTAGAGATTTCTACAGCAGCTGCTTTGCGAGAAATGATACCTCCAGGTATACTGATTATGGGCACTCCTCTTCTGGTGGGGTTCCTTTTTGGAGTGCCAGCAGTTGCAGGTATTTTGGCAGGCTCACTGGTTTCCGGTGGTGTACTTGCTATATCTTCCGCAAACTCTGGAGGTGCGTGGGATAATGCAAAAAAGTATATTGAAAAAGGTAATTTTGGAGGTAAAGGTACAGAAACACATAAGGCAGCTGTAGTTGGAGATACAGTGGGTGACCCTTTTAAGGACACCTCTGGTCCATCACTTAACATACTTATTAAGCTATCTGCAATACTCAGTCTGGTTTTTGTTCCATTTTTTATTAATTATGGAGGATTACTAACCAGTTGATTTTTATCACTGTCTCGATTTGCCGGTTCATAAATTTCCATTTTGCTGTTTCATTTTATCGCTCAGCATTGCTCTTAAGGACTGACAGTGATGGATAACAATATTTATCTAGATCATAACGCAACTTCACCATTGCTACCAGAAGCGCAGACAGCTATGAATAATGCATCTGGGAGGTCTATAGGTAATCCCTCAAGCCCACATTGGGCAGGACGAGATGCGAAGATACTTCTAGAAGAATCCCGTGAAAGCCTAGCCAAATCATTAGGTGCCGAGCCTCGTGAAATTATATTTACAAGCGGTGGCTCTGAAAGCAACAATGCGGTGCTCCGACAATTGATATTAGCTTCAGGGGAGCAACACCTAATCACCTCTACGATAGAACATCCTTCAGTTCTGGAAACCTGCAGAATTCTCGCAAAACAACCGAATATTTCGCTTACAGAACTACCGGTAGATACTTCAGGATTAATAAACCCGGAATCACTAAAAAATGAAATACTTTCCCAAACGACTTTAATTTCTTTGATGGCTGCAAACAATGAAACAGGATGCATGCAACCCATCGGGGAATTATGCAAGATTGCACGAGAACACGAAATTTCTTTTCACACCGACATGGTGCAGACATCAGGAAAAATAAAATTAGATTTAAATAAATCTGGAATTGATTTTGCCTCTGTAACTTCCCACAAAATAGGAGGACCCCGTGGCATAGGCTTGCTATATGCTAGGCAGGGGACATCTTTTGAATCCCTTGTAACTGGGGGTAAACAAGAGAGAGTTAGAAGGGCAGGGACAGAAAACGTGACACTAGCCGTAGGCTTTGCAAAGGCACTTGAATGGTATTTGAAAAATCAGGATAGACTACAAAAACAAAATACGCATTTCAGGAAAAAAGTTTTAGACAAAATAAGTAACATTGATGGTTTTTTTCAAAACACTAACTTGGATCAAAGTCTTCAACATACTTTGAACTTTGGTTTTAGTGGTATAAGTGCAGAAAGTCTTTTGATTTCCCTTGATTTGGATGGAGTTGCAGTTTCTACAGGCTCAGCATGTTCTTCAGGAGCCATGGAGGAAAGCCATGTGCTAATGGCCATGGGAAGGTCGAGAGCCGAAGCAAAATCAAGTTTAAGAGTTAGCTGGGGGTGGTCAACAAAAGAAGATGAAATAGATTATTTTCTGGAGAAAATTACCCATCATATTCAACGTCTTAGGCATAAACAACTAAACTGAATTTTGATATAATGAAATTTTTCAGCAAGCAAAGCCAGCTGATCAATCTTCGAGGTTTTTTAATCCTAATCTTTTCTTTAAATTTATTAATTTTTTTCAACCTTGGCTGCGGTACTTCATATAATCAAAAAAACTACAATCTATGTATAGATAAACTTGAAGAAGAAAGACAGAATGTACGAGTAGGGAATGGATTTAGCTACAAAGCACAAAGTTACGAAGAATGTCGTGCACCTGCCCGTTTCAGATTAGAATCAGATTAGAAAAATTTATCACGATTCAGTAAAGTATTTGCCAATTTTTTAAACACTTGATAGAGTTGACGTTGATAAGCAAAATTAAATTCAAAAGTGATAAAATATTTTTTGGCAACTTAAGCTATTTTTGACTTAAAAAATGGAATTAAATGAATAAGCAATTTATCTCATTTATTATTAGTTTCTTTATCTTTTATACATTTTCATCAAATATATTTGCTGCAGCGGATATCCTTCGAGGCAAGGAGAAATACAAGGTCTGTGCGTCCTGTCATGGAGCAAATGGAGAAGGCCAAAAAATCTCAAATGCCCCAAGAATATCAGGCCAGCAGTCTTGGTATATAAAACGACAGCTAATCAACTACAAGCTAGGTATACGAGGAACTCATCCGAAAGACATTACAGGCATGCAAATGCGTACTATGTCAATGACGTTATATACTGAAAATGATATTGAAGATATTGTTGCTTACATAGGAACTTTGGATGGACGTGGTAAACACATCGGAATTAATGGAGACATAGAGGCAGGAAAATCTGCTTACACAGTATGCCTGACATGTCACGGAGCAAATGGTGAGGGGAATACAGCACTTAATTCGCCAAAAATTGCAGGCCTACAAGACTGGTACGTCGAGCGTCAGTTGCATAATTTTAAAATAGGTGTTCGCGGTGTTCACCAAAAAGATATCTATGGTCAACAGATGAGGCCGATGGCCATGGCACTTGCAAGCGATCAGGCAATTCGTAACGTAACAGCATATGTTTCAACTTTGAAAAGTGTTTCTATGGCAAAGCCTGCCGGAGTTAAGTCCAAAAAAGTTACAGCTATTATGAAAAGTGCTGTAAGTGAACCTCTTTATGTCGCTTGTGCATCTTGTCATGGCTCTAATGGAGAAGGTAATCAAAGACTAGGGGCACCACGTTTAGCTGGCCAACCAGGATGGTATATCGAAAGACAACTGCGCAACTGGCGTGACGGGATTCGAGGGACACATTCAGAAGATGTTTATGGAATGCAAATGAGGCCCATGGCAATGACCTTGATTAAGGACTCAGATCTTAGGAGAGTAGTTGAATATATAACAACATTAAGGGGTGCTCCCTCAGAAACTTCAATTCAAGGAGACATAGATTTAGGAAAAACTGCTTATGCGACCTGTACTGCTTGCCACGGTTCTCAGGGTGAAGGAAACAAGGCCCTCAATGCGCCAAAGATAGCAGGTCTCCCGGATTGGTATGTTGTTAGACAGCTTAAAAGTTTTAAAAAGGGCATACGCGGGACTCATCAAAAAGATATCTATGGACAGCAGATGAGGCCTATGGCCATGGCACTTGCAAACGATGAAGCTATGAAAAATGTGGCTGCATATGTAGCTACATTTAAAGAAAAACTGGTAGCCGTAGAAGAGAAAACTTCAGAGCCTACCTCTGTAGAAACTATTGCGCTATCTTCTCTAGGGTCAGCGGAAAACGGTAAAGCATTATATTCAGTTTGCGTTTCCTGCCATGGTGCTGATGGAGCAGGAAACAAGGCTCTTAATGCACCAAGAATAGCCGGCCAACAAGAATGGTATCTTAAAAGACAACTTGCAGCATTTAAGTCAGGAATGCGTGGAACACATTCTGAAGATATTTATGGAATGCAAATGAGACCTATGTCTATGACTCTTACAAACGAACAGGCAATAGCGGACGTTTCTGCTTATGTAAACTCTCTTGATGGACCGATTTCAGAAACCACTATAAAGGGAGATGTAACAGCAGGAAAAGCTTCTTACATGGTTTGTGTTTCATGTCATGGAGCAAATGGAGAAGGCAACAAAGCCCTGAATGCACCAAAACTTTCAGGTATACAGGACTGGTACATAGCCAGGCAACTTCAACACTTTAAAAAGGGAATCCGCGGGGCAAATCCAAAAGATACATATGGAATGCAAATGGCCCCTATGGCTATGACACTGCCTGATAATAAGGCAATTGAAAATATAGCTGCTTACATTTCCACCCTCAGATAAATTGCCTTCAATCTTTCAAAAACAAGAATTTTTGAAAGTATTTTTTCCTGAAAGTAATATTTTTCTCAAGGCTTTCTTTAAATCCAGTTTGAGTAGATATGGAATTCAAAGATGATTTTTCGCAGGTGAGGTTTGATTAAAAGTTTCACACTACTAGTTTGTCTATTCATACTGCCTTTTCAGCTTTGGGCTTCCTACGATATTGAAAATGCCTACCCTGAACCAGAACTAAAGCCAAATGATGTAGTAAGGCTTCAACTTCTCGCAATGCAGCAAAATGACGAGAGTAATTTTGGGATTGAGGTTACTTTCCGTTTTGCATCACCTGCAAATAAAAAACAAACGGGACCATTGAATCGCTTCATCAGGCTTGTTAGAGATCCATCTTACAGCCCCCTCTTAAACCATCTTAATGCAACATTTCTTGAATTAACCCTCGAAGATGATTTAGCCATTCAGGATGTAATAATAACCACATCTAAAGGCAAACGCATCGGTTACCGTTTTCGGCTCTCTATTCAAAAAGGTACCACGTATCCAGAATGTTGGATGACAGACTCAGTAATTCCATTTAAATTAACCGAAGCTTAAATTGTATACATATCAAGCTTTTTCTATTAAAAAAAATTATAAACACAATATAAACACTTGATCCATCTACTAGGTTGCAACAATGAGCTATATTTTAATAATCTCTTATAGTCTAAAAAAAATATTAGTTGTTAACATTTGATCTCTAAAAAAAATAATTATGAGATTTTTCATTATTTTTGGACTGACTATATTTTTCTTTACATTAGCTGAATTTCAGGTTTCTGCTACTGGAGACCCTGCAAAAGGGAAAGCCCGATACGTAGTTTGCCAGGCATGTCATGGTGCTGATGGAATGGGTAATGAAGCGTTAAACAGTCCAAAAATCGCTGGACAGGAACCTTGGTATCTTGAGCGACAGCTAAAAAATTTTAAAGCTGGAATCAGAGGTGCAGATCCAAAAGACAGGTATGGAATGCAAATGCGAGCTATGGCATTAACATTATCAAATGATCAGTCTATTCGAAACATGGCAGCATATGTCTCAAGCATGCCTGTGGGAAGCAATGTTGTACCCACAATCAAAGGGAATGTGGAGGCAGGGAAAACTTTATATGTATTGTGTCAGTCTTGTCACGGTTCCGCTGGAGAAGGCAACAAAACATTAAACTCACCCAGGTTAGCAGGACTGCAGGATTGGTATGTGGCTAGACAATTAAAAAACTTTAAGGCTGGAATTCGTGGAACAAAAAGTGGAGATATGTTTGGTATGCAAATGCGTCCTATGGCAATTTCACTAGCCGATGACGAAGCAATAAATAATGTTGCAGCATATATTGCTACTTTAAAATAATCTCAGTTTTCCATTTTGATTAAAAAAAATCAAATTTTCGATTTTTTTGATTTTCTAAACATCTTACCTAGAACTTGAAATAACCCATTACTCAAAGCATTAAAATGCGATTTTTTTTGGAAAAGCGAGTTAACACCTCCCCATGGGGTAGGGCTATTGTGCTTGCTGCAGCTATGATGCTAGTGCTATTCATAAGTTTGTTTTTTTTCCTAGCAGTAGGTATTGAACCTTTTGCAGCGTACAATACGATTGGAGAAGAAGTTTTTATGACAGCTTACGGTTGGCAGGATCTGTTAGTTAAAATGACACCGTTAATGCTCACAGGACTTGCAGTGGCGGTTGCTGCTCAGATGAGACTGTGGAACATTGGTGCAGAAGGACAGTTTCACATGGGCACATTTGCACTTACATGGTTTGTTTTACAGTTCGATGGCAAAATTCCCGGAGGAATGCTAATCATTTCAATGTTTCTGATGGCTATGATAGGAGGTGGATTATGGGGAAGCATACCTGGCTTCCTGAAAGCCAGATTCGGTGTAAATGAAATTATCACTTCACTACTACTAAATTACGTTGCAGTAGCATGGTTGGACCATTTATTATTTGGAGATTGGCGTGATCCAAATACAAATAATTTCCCAATAACCAGGGAATTTTCTGAAGCAGCACAACTTCCGACATTTGGAAACACTCCAGTGCATGCCGGACTTATTCTGGCCTTTGTTTTTGTATTGATAATTGCCTTTGTTTTGTGGAAAACAAAGCTGGGATTTCAAATCCGTTTGAGTGGAGAAAACCCTAATGCAGCCCGTTACTCTGGAGTTAATATTCGCATGGTAACAATACTTGTCTTTGCTGTAAGCGGAGCTATTGCTGCTATTGCCGGATTCAGTGAAGTGACAGGGATCCATTACCGTCTTCAGCAAAACATATCCATTGGTTATGGCTATACTGGAATAATAGTGGCATGGCTGGCCAGAAATCATCCTCTTGGGATAATTTTAAGCGCATTTTTTATGTCTATTGTTTTTGTGAGTGCAGAGGCATTGCAAATTGAATATGGTCTCCCTATTTCAATGGTTTACCTTTACCAAGGAATAATTTTATTTACAATTCTGGGTTCAGAGATTTTCACCGAATATCGGCTCCGGATTACTGGACGTTTTTCTCAAACTGGAATGGGCAAAAATTCACATCTTTGATTACTTAAAATGCTATGCTAAAACAAATTTTTCATAACATTACAAACTATTTTAAAATCAAAAAAATATTTACAGAATCTTAATCAAAATATAATGGAATTTTTTATACAAGTATTGATAGCCGCTGTAGGAATGGGCACACCATTATTGTTTGCAACTTTGGGAGGTGTAATAAGCGAGCGTGCGGGTGTTATAAACCTTGGAATGGAGGGTTTGATGCTGGTAGGAGCATTAGTGGCTTTTGTAGTTATGTTAAATACTGGAAGCTATCTATATGCAGTTTTAGCTGCTACAATTGTTTCCGGACTGGTATCCATGCTTCATGGATTAGTATGCTTAGTGCTTCGTGCAAATCAGATTGCTTCCGGACTTGCATTGACTTTTTTCGGAACGGGGCTCAGTGGTTTGTTTGGAGATAAACTTACAGGAGAAACGGTAGAACCTCTAACTCGCATCCCAATACCTTTTCTCAATTCCATCCCCGTTCTAGGACCAATGCTTTTCAATCAAGATATGCTAGTATATTTTTCATATCTTTGCGTCATACTTTCTTGGCTGCTGCTTTTTAAGACTCGTTTGGGACTTAATATACGCTCTATGGGAGAAGCACCAGAGGTTTGCGACTCACTAGGACTTTCGGTCATAAGTTATCGTTTTTTTTCCGTTGTTGGTGGAGGAATGCTGATAGGAATTGGGGGAGCATATTTTCCGCTTGCATTAACTCCATTTTGGGTAGATGGTATAACTGCTGGGCGAGGCTGGATTGCTGTAGCATTAGTAATTTTTGCTTTCTGGCATCCGTTAAAGG
>MDTE01056815.1_pt1 | contig 13042 bp, 11 predicted proteins | sample 811231 | NCBI WGS metagenome assembly MDTE01 (sample SAMN05326651, study PRJNA326480) | marine metagenome | isolation source: seawater | place: Indian Ocean: Red Sea | collected 2010
GATGAACACAAAGGTGAAGAGCATCATGATGAGCACGAAGGTGAAGAGCATCATGATGAGCACGAAGGTGAAGAGCATCATGATGAGCACGAAGGTGAAGAGCATCATGATCATGGTCATGACGGGAAAGATCCGCACACCTGGTTTGTTCCAAGCAGCGTGATGGTTTGGGCTCATAATATTGCGGATGCACTTGGTGGAATGGATTCTAATAATGCCCAAGCCTATACTGCTAATGAGGAAAGTTATAAGGAACAGTTGACTGAGTTGGATGCCTGGATTCGAGAACAGGTAGCGCAAATACCTGAGGGGGATCGCAACCTTGTAACTGATCATTCTGTGTTTGGCTATTTTGCGGATGAGTATGGATTTACTCAAATTGGGGCACTTATTCCTTCGTATAGCACTCTGGCCGAGCCAACAGCTCAAGAACTAGCCCAGATCGAAGATGCAATTGAACGACTAAATGTTAAGGCTGTATTTGTTGGCACCACATTCAATCCGACGCTAGGTGAACGTGTTACTGATGATACTGGGACCCAGCTGGTTTTCGTTTATACAGGTTCGCTTTCTGAATCTGATGGGGATGCTGCGACCTATCTTGATTATATGCGATACAATACGATAGCGATCGTTAATGCATTGAAATAGATCTCGCGCAACAAATGTGCGAAAGGGAGTAGATGTTGGATTAGCCACAAGTTGATCTTCCAGGAGTTTTATAACTGGAAGATCAACGGCAATCATGACTATGTTTGGCGAATTACAGAAAATATCACAGCATCTCTCAAAAAATCGGCAGCCGCATCACTCTGGTGCTCCCATTTTGCGGGTTCAAGATATTAGCGTTTCTTATGAAACCGGTGTTGCAATAAGTAATATTGGCTTCGAGCTAGATGTTGGTGATAGATTAGCGATAGTTGGGCCAAATGGCGCCGGTAAAAGCACCTTACTTAAAGTCATCGCGGGAATAATAAACTCTACTAGCGGTAACATTCAAATATTCGGACATGATCCCGGAGGGCATATTTGTATTGCCTATGTACCTCAGAGAAATCAGGTGGACTGGGAGTTTCCCGTTACAGTAGCTGATGTGGTAATGATGGGTAGGGTTGGCCAGATGGGATTATTTCGGAACGCGAAAGAACGGGATTGGAAACTGGTTCACCAGGCTTTGGAGATAATGGGTCTGGAATCATATATCAAACGACAGATTAGCCAGCTTTCTGTGGGACAGCAACAGAGGATGTTTATCGCACGGGCTTTGGCTCAAGAAGCTGAATTGATACTCATGGATGAACCGCTTACAGGATTGGATGCCAGTTTGCAAGAAGAGGCTTTTAAAATTTTAGACAGTCTGCAAAGTCTGGATGTGACCGTTTTGGTTTCCCACCATGATGTAAAGGCAGTCGCGAAACGTTTTGATCACGTATTGTTATTGAATAAGGAAATGCTTGGGATTGGGAGAGTAGACCAGGTATTGACGTCCGAAAATCTGTCAATTGCTTATGGCGTGGATTTAGATGTCGTGACTACAGATGATGACACACTCGCTTTGGGTGATATGTATGGTGATGACAAGGCCTAGAGGAAAGTTGTCTCACGGTTCGAGTTACTCTAATGTAGGAGTTTTATAGGCTAGGTATAACTGTAATAATGATTGAGTTTATTCTAGAACCCCTGCAATACGCTTTTATGGTGCGCGGGATTATTGCTGCTGTTCTTGTAGGAATTGTGTGTGCTGTAGTTGGAACCTACGTGGTGTTGCGTGGAATGGCGTTTTTTGGAGATGCATTGGCACATTCAATTTTACCGGGGGTTGCTATCGGATATTTAGTAGGAGGTGGTGCACGACCAGTCTTGTTTTGGTGGGCGCTGATTGCTGCTATCTTCAGTTCGCTGGGAATTGGTGCGATTAGTCGCAGCACAAAAATCAAGGAAGATACTGCAATCGGCGTTATTTTTGCGGGTATGTTTGCACTAGGAGTAGCCTTGATCTCTACGGTTCGTAGCTATTCCATTGATCTAGCGCATTTCTTGTTTGGTGATGTGCTTGGGATCCAGAACAGTGATCTGTTGTTGGTGCTAATTTTTGGGGGATTGGTGCTTTTTACTATTTTTGCATTTTATAAAGAATTTATGGTTCTATCGTTTGATCCGATACTTGCAATAACTTTAAGGCTTCCAGTTAGAACACTAGAAGTTGTACTATTAATATTGATTGCTGTATCAATAGTTGTTGCGCTACAAACTGTAGGAGTGGCACTTACAGTAGCTATGTTAGTAACGCCTGCAGCAACTGCTTATTTGATTACTAAGCGATTGCAGTCGATGATGATAATCGGGGTGACTGTAGCCAGTGTTTCGGGAATAATTGGATTGTATCTGTCTTACTATCTGAACATAGCGTCTGGAGCAGCTATAGTCCTGACTTGTACTGCAACATTTGGCTTGATCTGGGGTGTTCAGTCTGTTCGAGGTAAATTTTGATATGCTTCGGTTGTTTTTTCAATTGTGGGTTGCTTATCTTGTAGCCTATCCGATAATATGGCTCCTTGCGAAGAATGGAATGCTTCAGGGTACAGCAAATGCTATTGGAATTATAGCTGGTGTGATTTACTTTGTCATTAAGGTTATTGGTAGGTAGTAGGGGTAGTAATAGACCGTATCTATTTGGGGTACAAGCATAACTAACTGATGACGTTAATTTATGCTTATTATGTTATTTGCTAAGATGAAATCTGCGTAATGTTTGGCTAGTATTTCGACTCCCTCAGGTTCATAATGTATATAGTCTACAAATAGTTTTTCCTCGTTTGCCAAAAAACTATCATTATCAATAAAGAGGACATTGGCTTCTTTGGCGACCTCTTCAATTATTCGGTTAAAGGTGTCATGATGTACGATGAATTCGTTATGTAAAGGGTACTTCACTATGTCGTTGTAACGTTTGTAAGCCATATGATTGTCGAAGTATTCTTCGTTGCGTTGCAGAGGTTGGTTGCCTAAGAGTACTTTAATATTGTTTTGTTTAGCAATTGCTATGATTGTATTGATATTTCGCTTGAACGTGTGAGTTACATGAGGATCAAGATGATTCCCATAAGATTTGCGTGAGAGTATGTTAGCTTGCGACGACTGAAGCCTATCAACTTTGTCGCGCGCAAACCAGTATAAACTTGATTGTTGAAATAGTCTGTCAGTCGTCGACAGATTGTACATAACCGGCATGTAATATTTGGTGCCATATTTATTTGAATAATCAAATTGGAAATCGGGCCAATATGCTGTGAGCAAATCATTGATATTATGACTGACTATAATCATGTCTGGCTCCCAGGACAGTACATCTAGCTCGAATAATATTAGAGAATGGGGAGTGGCATAAGCTGAATTGCCAACGTTTATTACCTCGATGTTATGAGTGTTCAATTCTGCTCGTAAGTGGTCCTGAAGCAACAACGGATAGTGGGATTTCGTATTCGTATATGAATGTTCATTTTCAGTGGTAGACCCACCGAATGCAACAATTCTAAATGTCCCCTGTGGTTTCTCCAACGGGTAAATTTCACCGTGTCTAGAGAGTATATGTTTTTTGTTGCTAATAGTTGTATAAAGCGGAAATCCAAATGTCCTGAAAGGTATGATGCTTCGATTGCTTTGATTTGAGTTTGCTGTCTTATTGCGATGTTGAGATAAAAATCCGTAACCTGCGAAAGAGTCATATAGTCTTATTGTTGCTTCCAGGGATAGGAGCGCAACAATTATTGAGGCTATTGATATCCAGAAGCGGTACTTGGTAAATCGGCTAGAATTGATTCCCATAATTCTATGATGCTAATATGCTAGTTAATTATTGTAAAACAACTCTATAGTACATCAGATATTTCTTCAAATGTTTTCTTGGTTATTGTGGGTACTGTTGTCTTTTCCTTTGGATATCCGACAGGTATTAGTAGAAAAGCTCTTTCGTTTGCTGGGCGATTTAGTATTTGGGATAGAAAACCCATTGGACTAGGTGTATGTGTCAACGATACAAGTCCCGTCTGATGTATTGCTGTTAGCAGAAATCCAACAGCAATGCCCACGGATTCTTCTACATAATAATGCTTGATACGCAAATTACTTTCGATACCATATATTTGCTTGAATACAGCAATTAGGAAAGGAGCATCTTCAAGAAATGGCTTGCGCCAATCTGTTCCTAATGGTGCCAGTCTTTCTAGCCAGTCATCGGGTGCACGATTCTGGTAAAAGGACTGTTCCTCTTTTTCGGCAGCAACTCTGATTTGACGCTTGATTTTTTGGTCGCCTATAATCACAAATGACCAGGGCTGTTGGTTTGCTCCAGAAGGTGCGGAGGCAGCTGTCATGACTATATCTTTGATCACGCCCAAAGGCACACTTTTTTTTGAGAAGTGACGTACGCTACGTCTGGTTGATAATTGTCTGCGAAACCTGGAAGAGCGATCGGCCAATTTGTCAGCCGGTATTGTTTTGAACTTTAATGGTCTGAATGACATTTTGAACTCCTGGATATTGCTCGTCTGAAGTGTTTGCGTTTAGGATATGATCAGTTAGTTTAAATGGTAGATAATGGTGATTTGCAATATAGTTATGAGGTTAGTTTTTGGTCATGGCGTCGACAAACTTTGAGTATCTTACAGTCTGCAGTGGGAAGCCAGATAAGATCCTTGATAGGTTTGGTTTGTTGTCAGAAACTTTTATTTCGATAACTATAGTGTTGTGCGGATCTATAATCGGGAAGTTGACGTTGGGGTGTTGGGAGAACATTTGACTATATGAAATTATGTTGGAATCAAGAGTGAGTCGTGTGTCTCCGTCGGCAGACACATAATACTCGCGCTTGTAGTGGTTGATGAGGCATGGGTATGACTTTGAAAGTGTCTCACGGAAGGTCCCCGTAGTATGTCTATGTAAATAACGCATAGTCTCTGACCAGTTCATGGTATTTAGTTGGAGGGTGCGTTCTACTTTTTGTATTGACTTCCAACCAAGCATTCCTGATTTCTCTTTAATTTCGATGGTAAAGTCGTTAGTGGATGTCTGTTTTCCGTACCAGCGACAGCGAATTTTGCGTCTATTGTGGAGTCCGTTAAGATGATCGTTGAAATTGTCTAGGTTTATTGTGTCAAAGTAAATGTTGTTCACTTGGCGAGTGGGAAATGCTGGAGAAAAAGCCTCAGAATGTGTTCTGATCCAGGATTGCGCTTGGAATATGGGAGTGCTAGTTGAGACCATCTTAAGTTCAAAACGGCGGGTCGTAATGTCATTCATTTTAGTTTCCTAATATTCCTTGAGCATATAGATCATCGACGTCTATCGTACTGGTATTTTGCATTATGCCATTCAAAAGCACTGTGCTGTTAGTTTGTACCAATGAGTTTAATTCAGTGTCAGAAATAGTTAGTTGATTGGTGCGAATTGTGGCAGGCCCATATTCGGGCTTTTTTATAAATGCTGCTAAGGCAGCGTTATTGGCTTTCGAAATAATAGAATTACTCATAGATACGGTTGAGGAATCCTTGCTAGCGATACCAATCCCAACGTTTTCTATTTTAGTATTGTCGATTTCGACTGAGCTGTTTTCACCTGCTGATATCGCTTTATCTACTACTTTAGATATTGAATTGGAGGTAACGCTTAAGTTGGCACCGCTGACATCTATGGCATCTCCACCTATGTCATGGAAATGACTAGTTGATATTGTTCCGGCGGAGAAATCTCCATCGAATGCATCGGACACTGTAGAGCGAAACTCGGAATTGGTGATTTTGTATGAGCTCCGAACAATATTTAATGCATCCTCTGCCACAGTCTCTGCTATCTTGACATGATCTAGTACAGATGGGCTCTCATAAAATGTGATGCCGCCCGTGAGTGTCCATCCTGCACGATTGACACCTTCGGTTTTCTCAATTAGAACATGTTTCCACGAGGACTCATGTAATGCTTCAATTACGGAGACCCCACCCCATGTTTGTTGTTTAGCTGTTAGAACAACCGGCAGTTCGTCAGTTCCTAAAATGTCTAACGAGTTTCTTGCTACCAGTACTGCGTCGATGTCAAATCTCAGCGTAGTTCCGGGAAGTATTACGGTCTTCATAGATTGCGGTAGAACCAAGTCGCCCATTACATCCCAAATGCCCGCGGATATGTAGAGTGTTTCTTTTTGTTTATCTATAGATATAAAAGGGTGTTTCGATACGAGGTCTAATATGCTGTTGTCTGAAGGTATCGGACTCACGCTCTGTTTGTCGTGAATATAGACCGGAACGGTTATTTCTTCGGTTAGTTTAGTGTTGCTCACCAGTAATTGGAGTGAATATTCTTTTAGGATAGTTTGTTCAGTTGGCACTAGAGTGTCGATAGGTATAGATAACGTTAGCGCATCTCTATTTGAGATGTACGGGCTGTTTAAGACGTTTGCGTCTCGTGATGCAGGGGGTAAGATGATGGCACCGGATTGTAGACCTTGGTCTTGTGTTTGATTGGGTAAGATCCAGTGTTGTTGTATATCAATTGGGGAATTGTTCAGTATTAGTCCGGATAGTAATGTGTTATTGCGACCAAGATTCGATATTTCCAGTAGTAGATGAGAATGCGGCTCACTCCGGATATCTGCCATAGCGACAACAAGTATCTTTGTGTTTAGAGTTCGACGCAGGGAAGCTTGTCTACTACTCAGCTGGGTCCATGGAGCCTCTAAGCTGAGATATTCCCTTCTAAGCGCAGTAAGGAAAGTTTCAAGCTGATTGCTGACATCCGTTTTGAATGTATTGAGATAGTCTTCGTCGCTTACTTTGATCATTTCACGGATATATGCTATTGCAACCAATGGATGCATGGATTGTAGCTCGGGCAATACTATTTCAGTGTTGTCTGGATAAAGGACGGGAGATGCATCATAGCTGATTGGCTCTATTTGAGCATTGATGGGGTTAAAGTAATAACGTCGATTTTGATCACCTACTCCATGGTTAGCGTCCCATAGCATAAGTAAGGCCAACAGACGGCCCATGCGGTCATTGTCATATACTTTGGTGACATGTCCGCTTTGTAACATATTCGCAGCAGTTGTTGCTTGGGAAGATAATACTGGGTCATTGGCGACCGTATTTGAGCGATACATTATCGGCTGCTGGTTCTCATATTTGAATATGACCCCAGGTGTCCGTCGCTGCGCCTCAAGCAGCTCGCCAGAGAAGCTTTCCTCAATAGCATAAGTGCCTTTGTATTGTCCGTTAAATACAACATTTATAAAAGCATAGCGTGTAGTGAGAATATCTTCCGCAAACATCATCTGATGAATTAGCCATTCGTTAATTAATTGTCGAGTCATAGGGTCCTGGATTGAAAATCGACGTAATCCTGCGACCTCGCGTCCGTCTAGAACATGTACGCGATAAGACCATTTGTCTCCGGCCCAGTGGTCAGACATGTCACCTTTCAACCGCATTCGTACTTTAACTGGTGGTTGGTCCATATATCGTATTTGTGCAGGAACAAAATCGTCATCAGTAGCATATAGTTGACCGACCATTATGGCTTCTGTTCTCTTTTCAACAATACGTTGATATGATTCGAAGTTCATATCGATATAGACGGTGGGGAGTTGATTAGGGTTGAAGTATTGATCTAACTCTATACGTGAAGTTATTACAATTTCACGGGCTGCTTTTCGTAATTGAGTACTGATAGAGTCGGGGCCATATGCCAATGCAACTAAAATACCTAGACTAAGGGCAATAATTGCGATAATCGTACGTAAATCTAAAAACTCACGTAGGTAACTTGGGAATGACCTTAGTCCAGATTGATTGACTAATATCCCTTTGTTGGTTTGAGAATGGTCCAGCTTGATTCTCACAATTTACCGGCCGAGTACATTGCTCTGGTCAACAATAGTAATAGAACTATTTGGTAATCTCTTGTTTAATACATCCATTATCGATACTAAACGGTCAGGATCATCGACAGATATATGATAACTCAGTTGCATTATGCCTTCTCGCGTATCTAGACGTTGTAGGTCGAGACTGGTGAGGTGTTGTGTTAGTAGCTGATTAGTGTCACTAAATAGATCATCTGCAGCGTCGGGAGTACTGGTTTCAATATTTAGATACAGATTATGAGACTTGCTTTGCACGAGGTGAAATCTTTCTCGTACGATTAGGAATAGAAAGATAACGGCAGAGGCTACTATAGTTGGAACTCTTTGGTCCGCTCCGAGACCTAATCCAATGCTAATGGCAAAAAATAGATAGATCAGATCTTCGGGATCTTTAATTGCGGTTCTGAATCTAACGATAGAGAGTGCTCCCACCAGTCCTAGAGAAAGTGCTAGGGAGGACTTGACTACCGTAATTACCAATAATGTTATTAACGTTAATACCGGCAGAATAGGGGCAAATTTGTTGCGGTTAGAAAGTGCACGTCCGAAACGGACATAATACCAGGCAATCGCTGTTGATACTAAAACCCCTAGTGCTAGATTCAATAAAAGCAACGGGAGTGAAATTGGACTGACATCTAAACCTGTGATATTCATTGCTCAATACCTCAAATATGATAGTTGTTTAATATAGTTTGTTATAGAAGATGTCTACATTATAAGACAAGCATAGTGACTGCCCAAGTCCTATAACGATAATTCTGCATCAAATGGGGGTGTTTTGTCTTGGATGCAGAATTTTATGGAAGGGAGTAGCTCGCAGGAATGCCGTGACTATCTACGTCTAGTTCGTGTATGTCATTTTATACGACTGTGCAGTTATCAAAAAAGATTGGATATCTGATTAAGTGAGAAAGTTGTCGTAATTTTATGGTGTATATCTTGGCCTGTATTTTGTAGATGATGCCATTTATCATCTATATAATCCTGACGTTCATTTGTATGCTGGAAGCTATCATTTATGCTATTAATGTCGGATCGCCTTCTGGCCAGGCAACGCCGCCATCGCTTCTTTGTAGCGATGCTAATTTTTGCATATCAGTATCATCTAGCGTAAATGAATATAAGTCGATGTTTTGCTTTATGCGGTATTGCTTTGATGATTTTGGAATTATTGCATAACCGTTCTGAAGACCCCATTTGAGAAGAACTTGTGCTTCAGATACGCCATACTTATTAGCCATCACTTTGAGGATTGAAGAAGGATCTTTGCCGTCAGCTTTCATTTGCTCGGACTTTGAACTGTTTTCACCTTTTTTGGAGCGCCAATTTGATAGAGGGACTAAGCTACTAAAAGCGATAACTGGGATGTCATTATGCTTCAGATAGGATATAAGTTTAGTCTTTTGGCACCATGGATGTAATTCGATTTGATTGGCTTCTGGTAATGGCAGTCCAGCAGATTTGATTTCTTCAATGTGGGTCTGACTATAATTACTAACCCCAATTGATTTGGCTTTTCCGAGTTTTTTTAGTTCGACCAGGGCTCTCCATTGGTCAATTCTCTCATTTTTACAAAATGGAGCATGTATAAGATATAGATCCACATAATCTAGTTGAAGCTTTTCTAAACTTGGTTCGATTGAATTTAGTGTGTCTGAATAGGACAATGGCGATTGGCCCCGGGCCGGATTGCCAGGAAGTACTTTTGTTGTAATAAACACATCATCGCGTGATAGCCCAAGAGTACCAAGGCTTTTGATTAATGCAAGACCAACTCCTTCTTCGTTTCGATAGACTTGCGCGGTGTCGATATGTCGATAGCCAGCTTTTAATGCTATAGGTATACATGTCTGTAACTCGTGATTCGTTATCAAGTAGGTTCCGAAACCTATTTTGGGGAGTGCAATAGCCATATTCTGCCTATATGTTCAATGAATGATGATGAATTGTATCAGATTAGGTTTCGTAAGTTTCTGTCTGGTATGACTTCATTGTTATAGATAATGTTAGCTGTGATAAACAATTGTTGATACAATACACTAAACTAGTGATTATCAATTATGTATTTATTTACCAATAAATTTAGATCAATTGGCATTATATTATTGTCCACACTAATAGCAGCTAGTTCCGGATGTCAATTTTTGCCGACACAACCTGACAAAACTGAATATGCGGAGAGTATGGTTGCGGAACCATTGGCTTTAGATTCCGGGATGGCTCGAATTAGCAAAGAATCAGATATCAAGTCGATAAGTGATGAGTCTCGCATTGTTATCTACACTGTCGATATGACAGTTGCAGTAAAGGATCCAGTAAATAGTATGGAGTTTGTGTCGGGATTGGCTGCAGAGTTTGGGGGATTCGTCGTTAATTCCAATATCTATTATGGAAACCAGGTAGATAGCAGAAGAGATGGAACAAGTGACTATTTGCCTGAGGTGTACGTGGCCTTGCGTGTTGAAGCAAATAGGTTGGATGAGGCAATTTCTAGAATCGAAGATACAGGTGTTGTTCAAGGGCTATCGCGTAGCGGCCAGGATATTACTGCAGAATATACTGACATTGATAGTCGCTTGAGAAATGTAATGGCGGCTGAAAGGCAACTCTTGGAATTGATGCTCGAAGCTGATAGTACTGAATCTACAATGGATGTTTTCCGCGAACTTACAAGAGTCCGTGAACAAATAGAGGTGTTGCAAGGGCAGAAAATGTATTACGAACAGGCTTCTGAGTTCGCCTACATAAACGTTAGAATAATACCCGATCCAAATAGGCAGCCTGTGGATGTTTTGAGATGGAATGCAATGGCTACATTTAAGAATGCCATCGAATCAATGATTGGAGGACTGCAATGGGTGGGAGATGCGTTGATATACCTGGTTGTAGCTGTATCGCCAGTACTCATAGTGGTTTTTGTTCCTGTGTATTTCTTGACTAGGTTTGTGAGGCGATCAATAAAGTCTAGAAGATCTAAATAGATAATATGAACTAGTATCAACAAGTGGTCAGATATGTTGTAGGAGGTATTTTGTATTATGGATATATTTGATAAATCAACTGCTAGCCAGGATGTTAATCAGTACTGCACTCGTATTAAATCTGGCGATGTGAGTAAATACGTCTTGCTTCCCGGTGATCCGGATAGAGTAGACAGAATAGCAGGTTACTTAGATCAGGTTGAACTAGTCGCAGACAATCGGGAATTCAAAACTATCAGAGGTATCTATCAAGGTATCTCAGTTAGTGTGATGTCCACGGGTATTGGATGTCCGTCAGCATCAATAGCTGTGGAGGAACTCGCAAATGCTGGTGCTACTCATTTTATAAGAGTTGGCAGCACTGCAGCTTTGCAGCCGGGAATCCGTACAGGAGACATTATAGTTAATACGGCAGCTCAACGTAATGATGGTACAACGCGTGCTTATGTGCCTGAAGGTTATCCAGCAGTGGCTGATCACTTCCTCACTCACTCACTTATCGAGGCAACTGAACAGATACAAAAGACAAACAATTTTTCATATCATGTTGGGCTGAATGCATGTGATGATGCATTTTATGGGGAAACTCCGGAATGGATAAAAGCATTATCTGATAAAAAACTGCTTAATGTTGAAATGGAAAGCTCGGCGATTTTCGTTGTAGCCCAACTAAGACAATTGCATGCTGCTATGGTTTGTGGGGTTTCGGGTAATTTAGTAGCCGCAGACTATGACTACGGTCAAGGTGAGAAGAATAATGATCGATTAGTGCAAGCCTGGGAAAATGCTATACAGATCGCACTTGAGGCGATCTGTATCTATGATAGAAATGGATATGCTTCACGCTCTACCGTAGTTGCTGAAGCTAACTAATGGTGATCGATACTGCCCTTAGGAAGTTTATACAAGATATGCCGAAGTCTGAATTGCATGTTCACTTAGAAGGTACTGTTCAGCCTGAGTTGCTGATTAATTTGGCTGAAAAAAATGATCTACTCAAATTGCTTCCCAGTGATAAAGTTGAAGATATACAGGATTGGTTTAGTTTCAGAGATTTTCCGCACTTTGTCGAAGTTATCTTGGCGGTACAAAACGTTATTAGAACTGCTGAGGATTTCGCCCTAATAGCCTATGAAAATGGCGCTATTATGAAAGAGCAAAATATTATGTATCGGGAGTTGACTGTCTCACCTTATAATCACACGCATATACTGGGAAAAGACATTAATATCAACGACATCCTAGCAGGCTTGGAGGAGGGGCGCAATAAAGCTAGGGCTGATTTTGGGGTCGAAATGCGTTGGGTGTTTGACATAGCGCGCAATTTCTGTTTCGGTGAGAGTGGTGATGTTTATGATCCAAAGCCTGCTGAAGAAACTTTGAAGTACGCACTAGTTGGCCGAGATTATGGGGTTATTGGGTTGGGTTTAGGAGGTAATGAGGTGGGATGTCCACCCGGGCCATTTAAGCATGCGTTTGATCAAGCTAAGGAATGTGGTCTGTATAGCTTGCCGCATGCTGGCGAGTTGGTTGGCCCAGAAAGTATATGGGGTTCTTTAGAGATGTTACAGGCGGATCGTATAGGGCATGGAGTTAGATGCATAGAGGACCCAGAATTGTTGGAAGTGCTTAAGACTAAACAGACACCATTGGAGGTCTGCTTATCAAGCAACCAATGTCTACATGTGTGCGACCAATTGGAAGAACATCCCTTTCCTAAGCTAAATAGTCTTGGTTTGATGGTAACAGTAAATACTGATGACCCGCCTTTGTTTAATACATCTTTGGTGCGAGAGTATGAGTTGTTAGCATCATTGTATGGTATGGATAGAGTCGAGATTGCGGATATTGCACGAAATGCATTTGTTTCGTGCTTGCCTGAGAAGGATCTAAGGTCAAAATTGATTGGTGATTTCGATAATTGGTATTCCAGCGCCGTATACGTATAGTTAGCGGCAATGAAAGGGTGCTGATGGGTCATTCTTGGGCCTATTCAGGCTTATAGCCATCGTTGCAGATAGCTCATTGTCAATTCCATAGACTTGTCTATATTTCAATAAGTTCAGAGTAACCTTTGCTTTGGTCTCCAGTGAACCATTGCCAGTTTTCAGATAACTTGATTTTTCCAGATTCTAAAATGGAA
>MDTE01012144.1_pt1 | contig 13040 bp, 12 predicted proteins | sample 811231 | NCBI WGS metagenome assembly MDTE01 (sample SAMN05326651, study PRJNA326480) | marine metagenome | isolation source: seawater | place: Indian Ocean: Red Sea | collected 2010
AAAAAGCCGTTCCCGCATCACGTCGACGTCAGTGCTTACGATACGATGTATGTGCTGAAAAAAGCGATGGAAACGGCGAAGGTTACCGGCGACCCGTCTAACGTAGTCGCTGAGCGCGCCGCCATCCGCGACACGCTAGGCACGCTGACCTATGACAACCTCGTCATCGGCGACGGCATCTGCTTTGACAAGGTCGGGGATGCTCAGCTGCCGGGTTACATTCTCACGATGAAAGACAAGAAGTGGTCGATGCTCGATGCGCATAAGCCCCTTCCCTGCAAATAGAGCGCAGCTGTAGTAGGCAGACTTGAACAGACGGGGCATCGGCCCCGCCTTTTTTTATATCCCGACGATGGTGGCACCGCCGTTCGGAGACAGCACCTGTCCGGTCATAAAATCGGTCTCATCGGAAGCCAACCACGCCACCGCCCAGGAAATATCGTCGAGCGTCCCGATCCGACCCATGGGAATGTCGTCGGCTATGCCGTCGATCCGCTCCTTGCCGATGGAATTCAGCGTCATGTCCGTCTCGATGATACCCGGCGCCACCGCATTGACGGCGATATTCCAGGGCGCAAGTTCCCGCGCCCACGACTTGACGAACCCGGACAGCGCCGACTTACACGCGGCGTAGTGCGACGCGAATGCGGCCCCACCCATGGCAAAGTTGGACGAGATGTTGATGATCTTGCCATAGCGCCGTTCCTTCATGCCCGGAACGACGGCTTGCGTGGCAAAAAACGATCCCTTCATGTTGACCGCGACCATGGCGTCGAACGTGTCTTCGTCGATTTCCTCAATCGACAGTCCTTGCCCGCCGATCCCCGCATTGTTGACTAATATGTCGATCGACCCGGTTTGCTGCGCCGCATCACCTATTGCCTTCTGCAACGCGAGCACATCCGTCACATCAGCCGCCAAAGCCAGTGCAGCGCCGCCAATCAGCCGGGCAGTTTCTTCGGCTGCATCCTGGTAGCGGTCAAGGACGATCACCGTGGCTCCGCGAGACGCCAGCATGACGGCATGGTTACGGCCCATGCCGCCGCCCGCGCCGGTAACCAGTGCAACTTTTCCACCCAGTGAAGTATCGGAACTGTTCATGATCATTGCCTCTCCTGCCCTGTACTATGACGACATCGGCGCGCGGATCAATCCGGTTTGACAGTCTGATGGCGTTGCCGTCTAACGGACGGGTGAAACCCATCGTGGATACCGTCCGGGATGTCATCCGGAACTCCCCGACCATCGCGCTCGCGGTCCTCGGCGGATGGCTGTTTTCGCTGGTCAACGCGCCGCTGCCGTGGTTTTTCGGCTCGCTGTTTTTCGTCGCCGGCGTGAACCTTGCCGGTCGTCGCCATATCCGCGGTCCGCGCGGTGTACGCCAGACAGGGCAGATTTTCATCGGTACAACTATCGGCCTCTACTTCACGCCGGTGGTCGCCGCCATCGTCGCCGCGCATCTGCCCTGGATGATTCTGGTCGCCTTCATCTCCATCATGCTTGGTGGCGTCGGGGCCATTATTCTGTGGCGTATCGCCCGGGTCGACAGTGCTACCGCTTTTTTCGGAAACGTGCCGGGCGGTATGGCGGAAATGCTGGCCCAGGGCGACCGCTTCGGCGCGCAACCCGTACCGCTGACGATCTCTCAACTCACGCGGGTCACCATCGTTATCCTGTCCATTCCGCCGGCACTGACCTTTTTTGGCGAAACCGGGACGGACATATTCGTACCGTTCTCCAGCGAGGTCGATTATGCAGGGCTGGTACTGTTGCTCGCCTGCTGCATCGCGTCGTCCCTCGCGCTTTACCGGATCAGGCTTCCCAACTGCTGGATGCTCGGCGCCTGCGTTTTCGCCAGCCTGATCACGGTGTTTGAATACACCCTGTCGGCCATGCCGCGGGAACTGTTAAGCGCGGCGCAGGTCTTCATCGGGGTAGCGCTTGGCGAACGGTTTGAGCGCAGCGCCATGACAACAGCGCCCCGGGTCATTCTGGGCTCAGCAATAACGACCGTCGTCATGATGGCGATCGCATTGATACTGGCGGTGGTAATCGCGCGAGAGACCGATATCGTCGCCACCGCGATGATTGCCGCGACAGCGCCCGGCGGGCTGGCAGAGATGAGCCTGACAGCCGCGGTCCTCAATCTCGGCGTGCCACTGGTGACCGCCTATCATATCATCCGCATCATCATGATTACTGTCTTCACGTTGCCGGCATACCGGATGCTGGAACGCTTCTTTCCTAAGCCGAAAAACGACCCCTCATGACTGATGCGGACATCCTCCGTTTTTTGCGCGGTGCCGGACTGATCGAGGCCGATGCGACGCCTGATATGGAGCCGCTGACAGGTGGGGTCTCGTCCGACATCTGGAAGGTCGATACCGCGACAGATCCGATCTGCGTCAAACGGGCCCTGCCCACGCTGAAGACGGAGAAAGAATGGCACGCACCGGTCGAACGTAACGCCAACGAAGCCGACTGGATTCGAACTACCGCCGGAATCGTGACAACCGTCGTCCCGGAGATCCTTGCGGAAGACCGTGATGCCGGCATGTTTGCGATGTCTTTTCTGGATCCAGCGGAATATCCCGTCTGGAAAACCCTGCTTCGGGACGGCACTGTCGAGCCGGAATTTGCAGCTGCGGTGGGAAGCGCTCTCGGAATAATACACGTCGCGACCGCAGATGACCCGGCGGTCGCCGACCGTTTCGCTACCGACGACATCTTTCACGCCATCCGGATTGAGCCGTACCTGCTGCGTACGGCGCATTCCTGCCCGGATGTCGCCGACCGCCTTCTCGTCCTCGCTGAAACGACCGCCAATACGCACCGCGTGCTGGTGCACGGCGATGTCAGTCCGAAAAATATTCTGGCGCGGCCGGATGGACCCGTGTTTCTCGATGCGGAATGCGCATGGTTTGGCGATCCGGCCTTCGACCTTGCGTTCTGCCTGAACCACCTGTTGCTCAAATGCGTTTGGCGGCCGGCCTTCACGTCCCGCTACCTTGAGTGCTTCGATGCACTGGCGACGGCCTACCTGGAACACGTATCCTGGGAACCGCCGGTGCAGATGGAAGAACGGACCGCCGCACTCCTGCCGGGTCTTCTGCTTGCGCGCATAGACGGCACGTCGCCGGTGGAGTACATCACGGAGGAGACAGACAAACAGACCGTCCGACGGGCGGCGAGGTACGGGCTCGTACATCCGTCCGCTACACTTGCCGCATTCCGTGAAACTTTCCGAAAAGAACTTACCTGATGGCTTCTACCAGAATTTCGCAGATCAGCGGCCGACGCGTCTGGGATTCGCGCGGCCGCCCCACGGTGGAAGCTGAGGTGACCCTGGACAGTGGTGCTTCCGGACGGGCCATTGCCCCCGCGGGCGCGTCACGCGGTATGCATGAAGCGATCGATCTGCGCGACGGCGGCGACGATCTTGCCGGATACGGGGTTGAAACCGCGCTCGACAATCTGGCGGACTTCATCGCCCCTAAACTGACGGGCATGGACGCCGCCGATCAGGAAGCCGTGGATCTTGCGATGATCGACCTGGACGACACCGACACGAAATCCAGGCTGGGCGGGAACACGATGATTGCGGTCTCCATGGCGGTCCTGCATGCGGCGGCAGCAGCTGAGCGTCTGCCGCTGTGGCGCTATCTGGCGGGCGATGCGGACGTCCGTCTGCCGATGCCCGAGATCCAGATATTCGGCGGTGGCGCTCATGCGGGCGGGCGCGTGGATATTCAGGACTTCATGGCCGTGCCCGTCGGCGCAGACAGTTTCGACGACGCCCTGGAGATGATCGCGGAAGTCTATATCGCCGGCGGCAGGCTGATGTCGGAAGCAGGGAAACTCGCCGGCGTCGCGGACGAAGGGGGATGGTGGCCTGAATTCGAAACCAACGAAGAAGCGCTCGACATGCTGGTCCGCGCGATCGAGGCCACTGACATGACGCCCGGAGACGATGTCGCAATCTCCCTGGATGTCGCGGCGTCCGAAATCGGCAAGCAAGGCCGTTACCGGCTCGGTCTGGAACAGCGCGAGCTGGACGGCGACGGCATGATCGAACTGCTGGGCGGCTGGATCGACCGGTATCCCATCGTCTCGATTGAGGATCCGCTTGGCGAAGACGACCCGGAGCCCTTCCGGGCCTTTACGGAACGGTTCGGCGATGCTGTTCAGATTATCGGCGACGATTTTCTTGTCACCAACGCGGAGCGTATCGACGGCGCCGCTGAAGTCGGCATTTGCAACTCCGCCCTGATCAAGCCGAACCAGGCCGGCACCGTCACCGAGACCAAGGCCGCACTCGACGCCGCCAAAAATGCAGGCTGGGGGACCGTCGTATCCGCGCGGTCGGGCGAAACCGAAGACGTCACCATCGCGCATCTGGCGGTCGGCTGGAATGCCGGCCAACTCAAAGTCGGGTCCTTCGCCAGGTCAGAACGCATGGCCAAGTGGAACGAAATATTGCGGATCGAGGAAGCGCTGGGCAACCGGGCGCATCTTGCAGGCACGTGAAGGCCGTTCTTCAGTACCGCGCCAGCCTCGGCTTCCGGGGCCAGATCAATGCTTCTGTGCAGGACTGGCTCGAGGTCGTCGTCGTGGAAGAGGCGAACAAAGTCACCTTTGCGGACGAGATGAATAACGCTGACGTCTTGCTGCATGTTCTCGAACAGGTGACCGCTGACGTCATCGATGCTGCGCCGCAGCTGCGCTTGATCCAGAAAATCGGCGTTGGCGTGAACACCATCGATCTGGAAGCGGCCCGATCGCACAATGTTGCCGTCTGCAATATGCCGGGCACCAATTCCCGCGCCGTCGCAGAACTGACGCTGACCCTGATGCTGGCTGCCCTTCGCCGTGTGGCGTATTTCGATCCACGCATGCGTGCCGGCGAAGGCTGGACCGCCGACATCGAAGCCTTTGACGAACTGGGCGAGATTGCGGGCCGCACCGTGGGCCTGGTCGGCTATGGCGACGTGGCCCGCATCCTGGCACCGGTCCTGGCGGCCATGGGGGCGAGCGTCCTCTATACCGCTAAGGCACCAAAGCCCGATGCAGCGGCCGACTGGCGCGACCTGCCGGACTTGCTGTCGGAGTCAGACATCGTTTCCCTTCATCTGCCGCTGACTCAAGAGACGGAAAATCTTCTGGACGCGGAAGCCATCGCGTCCATGAAGCCGGGTGCCGTGCTGGTCAATACCGCCCGCGGCGGGCTGGTGAATGAAAGCGCGCTGATCGATGCGCTCGGGTCGGGGCACCTGCGCGCCGCCGGGCTCGACGTGGTCGCGGTCGAACCGGCACCGGCCGGCAACCCGCTTTTTGAGATGGAGAATGTCGTCGTCATGCCCCATATCGCCTGGCTGACGCCGGAGACGCTGGATCGCAGTCTTGGCATCGCATTCGAAAACTGTCGTCGCCTGCGGGACGGTGAAGAACTGTTGCATCGCGTAGTATGATGGCCGCTCAAGAACGGAGGGAAACCGGGGATGAAGCTTGTCAGTTTTGAAATCAACACGGCGCTCGGCAAAGCGCGGCGTATCGGCGTACCGATAGATGGTGACGAAACCGGCCGCATCGCCGATCTGACCGGGTGCTACACCGCCTATCTTGCCACCGAAACCGACGAACCGACCCCGCGGCAGATCGCGAACGTGCGCTGCCCGCCCGATATGATCGGCTGGCTGAAGGGCGCACACAAGTCCCGCGAGGCGGCAGAACAGGCATCGGCCTGGATCGCCGGCAAACTGAAACAGGAAGACGATCCGCCCGGCATCGACGAAGAACGCCTGGTCTTCCCGCGCGACGACGTGAAGCTGCTCGCGCCGGTACCGCGCCCGGGTGCGTTCCGCGATTTCTCGATCTATCAGACGCATATGTCTAAAGCCGACGTGCCGTTTCTGAAAACCGAGCACTGGTACGTCACGCCCCCGTATTACAAGGGCAACTGCGACACCATCACCGGCGCCCAGGACCCGGTACCCTTCCCCTACTACACCGAAAGACTGGACCTGGAGCTGGAGCTCGGCATCGTTGTCGGAAAGAAGGGCTCGAACCTGACCTTTGACGAAGCCAGGGATCACATTGCCGGCTACACCATCCTGATCGATCCAAGCTGCCGCGACGGTTACAAGCGCGAACCGTTCGGGCCCAACAAGCGCAAGGATTTCTGCACGCCGATGGGACCGTGCCTGGTCACGGCCGATGCCATTGACGAGCGCAACATCGACTGCCGGATCGAAGTGGACGGCGAAATCTGGTGGGAAGGAAACACGGGCGAGCCCCGCTCCTTCTGGGCAGAGCATCTCGTCGCCTACGTTTCCGACAACGAGACGATTTTCCCGGGTGATGTTATCGGCACCGGGACCATCGGCATGGGGTGTTCCATGGACATCCACAAATGGCCGCAGGTGGGCCAGAAGATGACCTTTACGATGGACGGCATCGGGTCGATGACACTGGAAATCGTCAAGGGAGAGGACAGGGTCCGCCATGTGGACGGCATGCCGGGGCTGCTGGAGTATCCCGGCGAGGATATATAGTGACCGGGCGCAACCAACGATATCGCCAGGGCGAAAGATAGACATGTCCCGCGAATATTTATCTGAGAATTTCCTCGTTCCGTTGCTCCAGAAGCTCGTCCGTCATCCAAGCGAACAGACTGAGCTTCAAGAGGCCGATCCGAATATCAGGAAGTTCATACGCGATTGCCTGGCTCCGGTTATCGACGAGCTGGATATCGGTGAGCCGCGCTACGACGGCATGGGAAACCTGATTCTGGAAACCGGGTCCGGCGTCGCGGACAGATCCCTGCTGTTCATGACATACGCCATGACCCATCAGGCCTCCGCCATGGACGACCCCTTTTCGGCCACCCTGATCGATACACCTGCCGGCAAGGCCGTCCGCGGACGCGGCGTCGCAGAACAGAAAACCGCGATGTCCGCCGCGCTCGGTGCCGTGGCAGAAGCGCTCCGGTCCGGCGTGAACGGCCGCCTGATATTTTCTGCGGTCAGCGCGGGCGAAACAGGTCGGCATGACGCCGTCGCAAGTGTACTTGGGGAACTGCAGTCTCCGCCTGACTTCGCAATTGTCTGCATCGGTACGGACGGAAAGGTTGCTGCCGGCAATAAAGGCCGCATCGACGTCGAAGTGACCGTGCGCGGCAAATCAATCCATTCCAGCATGCCATGGAACGGCATCGATGCGATTGATGGCGCCCGGCAATGCCTCGTCTCCCTGGATGGTCTTGAACTGGGAGTCGCCGAGCATCCTTCGTTCGGTCCCGCAACGCTTACGCCGACGGCCATCCGCAGCGGCCCGAATGCGACGCACACCGTCCAGAACATCGTCGAGATGACGTTCGATCGCCGGCTGCTGCCGGGTGAGGACGTCGACGCCGCTTACGCCAATATCGAAGCCGCGTTACCCACCGATGGTCCCTGGTCGGTGTCATGCGCCCGCGGCCCCTTTATGTATCCGAACGAGATCGCGGATGACGGACCGTTGATGACGCTGCTGGACCATGCCTATCGCGATGCCGGATTGTCGGGCGCCGAGCGTATAGACTGCAGCTTCGCGCTCGATGCGGGATATTTCGGTCATTTGGGCACCGAGGCGGTCATGTTGGGCCCGGGTGAGATCGACCAGTTTCATTCGGATGAAGAAAGCGTTCTGATCGCCGACATGATTGAGATGTCAAAAATTTACCACGCGTTGATACAGCGCACGCTCAACGGATAAACGGATAAACGGCCACAAAGGAATCGAGACATGAAAGCCGCGGTTATCGAACAGCAGGGCGGAGTCGAGAACATCGTCTATCGGGATTGGGAAGATCCCGAACCGGGCGAGAACGATGTTATCGTGGCGGTTCGCGCATGTGGCTTGAATCATCTTGATATATTCGTTCGTCGGGGAATGCCCGGGTTTCCTGTGCCGATGCCTTTCATCTCAGGGGGGGATATTTCGGGCGTCATCGAGAAAACCGGGTCAGGCGTTTCCGGCTGGTCGGAAGGCGACAGGGTCACGCTAAATCCGCAAACCGATGAAGGAATGATCGGAGAGGAACTGATCGGTGGCCTGGCCGAGAAAGTTCGGGTTCCCGCGAAAAACCTCGTCGCGCTTCCGGGTCATGTTTCGTTCGAAACTGCGGCGGCCGTTCCGATCAACTATGGCACGGCGCACCGAATGCTCTTCACCAGAGGCCGCCTTGCTACCGGCGAGACCATGCTTGTGTTGGGTGCCAGTGGCGGCGTTGGGCTGGCATGCGTTCAGTTCGGCCAGATGGTCGGCGCAACGGTGATCGCCGCTGCAGGGTCAGACGAAAAGTGCGCCCGTCTTTCCGACATGGGCGCTGATCACGTGATCAACTATCAGTCGGAGGATTTTAGTCGCGCGGCCTGGATCGCATCCGGCAAGAAGGGCTGTGATGTTGTCATAAATTTCACGGGCGGCGAAACCTGGGCGCCCTCGTTCCGGGCGGCCAAAAAGCGGGGCCGCGTCCTCACTTGCGGCGCAACCGCGGGCCACGACCCTCAAACCGATCTTCGGTATCTATGGGTCCGCGAACTCGATGTGCTTGGATCCAATTCCTACTCCCAGGAGGACGTGGCACGCTCCGTTGAGTATGTCGCCGACGGTCAACTCTCTCCCGTCGTCAGCCATACGTTTCCTCTCGAAAAACTGGCCGAGGCGGAAACCCTGATGGAGGACCGGGGCTTCTTCGGCAAGATCGTGCTGACACCCTGACCAAAGGCTTCGGGCAGTCAATCGCCGCCGATCGCCCCATCCCCCCCGATCCGCGCGGTCGCTTCGGACAAAGCCAGCGATCTGTCGATTTTACCGGCGCCGTTAAATGGCATCGTATCCACCGTGAATATCCGCCTCGGATGCGCGTAGGCAGGCCCGTTCTCCAGAGAGAAATTTTTTAATGCGTCTTCGTCCGGACCGGGTGTATCGCGGAGCGTGACGAGCGCGACCGGCGCAAATCCTTTTACGCGATGGGGCACAGGCACCACCACGGCGTCGACGACGCCCGGGTGCTGAACCAACAGCAACTCCACCTCCTTCGGATTTATGTTTTCTCCTCCGCAGGAGAACTGATCGTCCGTCCGTCCCATAAAATAGAAAAATCCATCTTCGTCGCGCCGGAAGATATCTCTGGTTCGGAGAAAACCATCGACCAGCCTTTCCTCGTTCAGTTCCGGACGATTGTTGTAGCCGCTCAGAACGGCAGGCGATCTGACCCAAAGTTCGCCCTCCCCTTCATTCTCCAGCCCGTCTTCATCGACCAATCTGACTTCCACTTCCGGTGCGACCATGCCGCAACTTCCGAGCGGAGATTCTCCGCCGCCTACCGGCTCTCTCAACGGTCCGCCGCCTTCGGTCAGGCCGTAGGCTTCGATCACCGGCACCGAGAACGCTTTTTCGACGGCCGCGATCAATTCGGCGCCGACAACGGCTGATCCCATCTCCAGGCTTTTCAGTGCCGGAAATTCAAGCTCCGCGAGCAACGCCTCTTCGGCAAGTATCATCCGGTACATTGCGGGTACACCACCGGTGTGGGTACAACGGTACCGGGCTAGCGCATTCAGAAACATGCGCGGCTCGAACCGGGGCAAAATCACCACCGATCCGCCGACCCGCAGTTTCGGTTTTACGGATACGCGCATAGCATTTTTGTGGAACAGCGGCCCCGCGATAAGGGCGCGGTCTTCCGGTTCGGCTGGCCAGTACTGCTGTGCCGCACGAATTCCCCATAACATTCCGTCATGCGGCAGAAGAACGCCCTTTGGTACCCCAGTGGACCCCGAGGTGTAAGGAAGAAACGCCGTCTGTCCGGGTGCGATATCCGGAGGTGTCAGCGTTGCAGGCGAGCAGTCCGACAACCAGCTTTCATACTCGGCCCACCCCACGAGGTCGGAGTCTGTCGCGACACGCGTGGAGAGTTCAGCATCTTCAACGATGGACACGATATGAGGATGGCACGCCGGATCGACGATTGCCGCCACCGCCGCCGAGTCGTCGATGATGAATTTGATCGTTTCAGCACCCAGCTTGTGATTGAGCGGAATAGGAACACAGCCCGCGCGCATTGCGCCGAAAAACGATTCTATGAACTCAAATCTGTTCTCCATAGCCAGCAAAATCCGGTCCTCCGGCCGGAGTCCCGCTTGCATGAGAGCGGACGCCACCCTGTCCATACGGTCGTCGAGTTCGGCGTGCGTAATCTCAGCCGCCGGAGAACGGGACATGTCGATAATTGCGGTCCGTTCCCCATGACTCTCCGCAGCCTGTAGGTTGAAATAGCCAAGATTTAGGTCGCGGACATCCATTCCTGCATCATACTATCTTCGATTTCGCTTTAAGGACTTCACTATATCCCACCTCCGAACACACGGCACTATTCGGTACTGCTCTTTTTGACCAGATGCACGGCCCACGCCGTCAGCGGGATCGTTGCCGCAAAGAACCACATACCGATTTCCATACTGGCGCCCGCAATTCCGGATGCTTTGGCGACAACGATCGCCATCGCCACAAGCAGAACATCGGCGCAGGACCAGCGACCGAGGAATTCCAGCCAGGCAATCCACGTCAGCGACGTCTCGCCGGTCCGGCGGAAGCGCGCCCACACAATACCGGCCGCCAGAATCTTGCCGAACGGGAACACGATCGAGAACACGATCACGACCACGCCGAGTAGATACTGTTGATCGGCCAGCAACTCCCAGGACGCTTCCATGATTGAGAACCGGTTCGAGAAAATAGCGAGGCTGCGGACCTCGACCACCGGCAGGAAGACACCGAGGGCGAGCGATATCACCGCCAGTGCGAGAAGCGGCAAGACCAGACGATCGATTGTCATGAAATTCCTTCGTCGAAATTTTACCGCGGGTGGCCCGTCAGAGACAAGACGCGGCCGACCCTCTGAGCATCACTATACCACCCGGGAAAGCCGCCTGACGCGTTTGATTTATGCACGGGAATTCGGCGTAATCCAGTTTGGCGGGCGCGTCGCTGCTCGCCTGTAACAGGGAGCAACCAACGTAATGACCGCGAGAAAGAATCATAACGGTTCGTCACGGCCGGAAATACGACGGCCCAAGAAGAAATCAAAGGATGGTTCCTGGACAGAAGTTCGGGACGGAATGCGGATCGACTGGGAATTGCCGATACAACTGCAGGACGGCACCGTGCTGCGGGCCGACGTCTACCGGCCGAACAAGAAAGGCCGGTTCCCCGTCATCATGACCATGGGACCATATGCCAAGGGACTGGCCTGGCGGGACGAACTCTACGCTACGACGTGGAAGCTTTTTTCCGGCGATCACCCGGATGCGGTCAAGGATTCCACCAACAAGTATCAGAGCTGGGAAACCGTCGATCCGGAGCTGTGGGTACCCGACGGGTATGCGTGTGTCAGGGTCGACAGCCGTGGCGCCGGACGCTCGCCGGGATATCTCGACCCATGGTCGCCGCAGGAAACTGACGATTTCGCGGAATGCATCGACTGGGCTGGAACCCGTGACTGATCCAACGGCAAGGTCGGTCTGAACGGGATTTCCTATTACGGCATGAACCAGTGGTGGGTCGCCGGCCGACAGCCCAAACACCTCGCCGCTATGTGCGCCTGGGAAGCCGCCAACGACTATTACCGCGAGTTCTCCCGCCACGGCGGTATTCTGTGCACGTTTATCAAGGACTGGTACCGTAAGCAGGTCTGTTCGGTGCAAAATGGCGTTGGCAACAAAGGTTTTCGAAGCTGGGTGCACGGCGAACCGGTTGCCGGCCCCGAGACGCTGTCCGACAAGGCGCTGGCAGCGAACCGCTGCGATATGCACCGGGACATTCAGCGCCGGGAAATGGAGACCGACTGGTACAAGGCGCGTGAACCCGATTTCAAAAAAATCAAAGTCCCCCTTCTGTCCGCCGCCAGCTGGGGTGGCCAGGGCCTGCATCCGCGGGGCAACTACGAAGGCTATTACCAGTCGGGATCGAAAGACAAATGGCTGGAATGCCATGGCCTCGAACACTGGACGGAGTTCTACACCCAGTACGGCGTGGCCCTTCAGAAACGCTTTTTCGACTACTACCTGAAAGGCGAAAAGAACGGCTGGAACAAAAAGCCGCCGGTTCTCCTGAAAGTGCGGCATGTCGGTGAGAAATTCGTTGAGCGCGGCGAAAACGAATGGCCCATAAAACGGACGAAATGGACGAAGCTCTATCTCGATCCGGCACATATGAGCCTGGAGCGCCATCCAACCGCCAAAAAAGCGGCTATTTCATATGACGGTCTCGGCGATGGACACACTTTTTTCCTGCCGCCGCTGGAGAAAGAAACCGAGATCACTGGACCTCTGGCCGCCAAACTTTTCGTGTCGTCGGAAACCGTCGATGCCGATCTCTTCCTTGTCGTCCGGCTGTTCAGCCCTGATATGAAGGAAGTCACGTTCAAGGGTACGGTCGACCCGCATACGCCCATCGCACAGGGCTGGTTACGCGCCTCGCACCGAAAACTGGACCCCAAGCTGAGCAGACGCTGGCGGCCCTGGCACACGCACGACGAAAAACAACCGCTCAAGCCGGGGCGGATATACGAGCTGGATATCGAAATCTGGCCCACCTGTATCGTCGTACCTGCAGGTTACCGGCTGGCGCTGTCGGTGCGCGGCAAGGACTACGAATACTCCGGCGAGCCGCTCAACCTGTCGAATTTCGCCCATCCCCTGAGAGGATGCGGCCCGTTTCTGCATGACGATCCGAAAGACCGTCCAAAGAAGATTTTCGGCGGTAAAGTTACACTGCACTCCGGACCGAAACATCCGTCACATCTGTTGCTACCGGTCGTGCCAGCGAAGCGCAAAGGCGCGAAGCCCTGACGGTCGCGTCGGAGAAGTTCTGGATGGAGGAAAGTAGGGTGGCTGAAGGGATTTGAACCCTCGCCCCCCTGAACCACAACTTGCCCTCGGATAAATTCCGGGGGCATTTTTGTTGGTTTTCTACGGGTTACAGAAGACGGCCGTCGG
>MDTE01085913.1_pt1 | contig 13040 bp, 12 predicted proteins | sample 811231 | NCBI WGS metagenome assembly MDTE01 (sample SAMN05326651, study PRJNA326480) | marine metagenome | isolation source: seawater | place: Indian Ocean: Red Sea | collected 2010
TGTTCACGAGGGTGAAGAAGGATTCGAAATTGTCACCTATGATGAGAATGACAACATGGAAACGACATTCATCAGCCACGATGCAATGTCTCAGTTACTAATGGGGCTTGAGCCCCTAGTTGGGTCCTGTACTGACATGATGCTGAGGCAGATGGGCGCGCCCATGCATCACGATGAGCACGAGGACGATTGGAACGAACAAGAGTGGTGTGAGGAGCACTCGGATTCCGCTGACTGCAGTTGGATACACGATGAGTCGGATGACGAAGAGGAGTCCGATGAAGAGGACGATGATGTCCCGTGCAACACACCTGATTGTGACGACCGTGACGAGGACGATTCCGACGAGAGTCAAGACTGATCGGTCTCTATTCTCTCCATCTGGGGGCCCAGTTTGAGTACTGCGAATAGGGAACCTGCTCCGATTATTATCATCACTATGGATACAATCGGATTCAGAACCGTTGCCGAATCCGCAGGCAGCCAAATCGGCATGATGTCGAACAGAGACTCGCCTCGAACAAGTTTGCCGCCTATAGATGAGGCCATGGTTGTCATGAGGATAGCCATGGCAGCTGTAGCCCCTTGCAAAGCGCTGAGAGAGCGGTGCTCCCACAATCCTGGGCCGAGTCTGATTCTACCGATTACGAATCCAGCCCAGAATCCAGTAGCAAGGCCACTGTAAACGAATTTATTGTACAGAAGGGCGTTATTGACAGTATTGTCAGCAGCAAATGAGCCGCTAAGTACTGCAATCGGTATGAAGGCCAAGCCAAGGCATGCTCCGGCTATGGACGCCTTGTCCATGGTGAGCATCATCTTGTCTGAAGATAGTCTCCCTCCGAGTAAACTCGGCATGATGCTGCCAGATGCGCAACCGAGAGCACATAGGCTCGCCAGTACCATCGAGCCAACCACAATCTCGGCCATGGCGGCATGGAATGTTGCTGCACCGAACATCAGTTGGCACCTCCGGGTGGATTGTTCGGGTCGGCGACCCATTCCTCCTCGACCGGATCCCAGAGCCAGCCTGGGTTGTCACCTGAAGGAACTAACCTCGACCAGTACTCATCAGGCTCCTCGGGCTCTAGACCAGGGGGTTCGGATGGAGTGGTATCCGCCTCGATCTCGGGTGTCATGTCCTGAGCTGGTCCGTCCTTCCATGGAGAGAGTCTGGCCTGCAACGACAAGAGGAAGGCAGTGGTTAGGAGTGCCAGAGCAAAGCTCTGCAATCTCGCGTCCCAGATGTCGCCGTCGAAAGGAGCGGGTTGAGTTGCCACTGTGAGCCAAGGCTGAGTGATGGAAAAGTCACCATTGGATGTAGTCACTCTGAATTGCATCCTAGTGTTACCAATTGTAGCTGGAATCTCAGCAAGCCACTCATCGCCTTCTCCGGTGACCACGGCATCGTGTGGAATCCATTCGCCCTCAAGCATCCATTGAACAGATACTGAGGTAGTGTTGGTGGTTCTGATTTCAGTAGGTGAGGTGTCTCCAGTCACTCTTGTCTCGGGCTTCCAATCGAAAGCAAAGCCTGGCAGGTTCTCCGGTACTGGCTGAACATCAACAGTGTAACCTCGCGTCAGTCCTGAATACGCCCAGTTGTTGCTGTTCGGATTAGCTCCGTGATGGGTTGCTACAAACAGATTCACAGTTCCAGGTGTCTGCGGTGCTAGCATTACCCATGTCAGGGTGACAGAGCCGCTTGAAGGGACCGTGACTTCGACGTAGTTGTGTGAACCCCCGTTGGGGTCTTGCACAATGCTCCATCCATGATCTTCTGGATGATCTTGGTTTCCGTCAGTAGAACCGAGCATGAAAACCCCGAGAAGTCGGTTTGAGGACAGACTCATCCCGCTGGCAGTGACGTGGACTGCTGTAGCGGTGCCGGTGTAGGTCATACTGTCGACGGATACTGAGACTGTTCCGTCGGAAGGGGAGCTGAGTGCCGGATCTCCGTGGCACGACCCGCCGCAGGTGTAGTCGCGATTCCCGTCCCCATTGCCTCCGGGGTTGGCCACACTTGCACCCGCGGCTAGCAGGATGGCGATTACCGTGACAATCGCTGCACGAGACCGCATCATGGTGACCTCCTTCTAGTCTCAGTGAGCGATATCGTGATTGCGGCAGCCCCGAGTAGTAGCATTATCAATGAAATTGGTAGAACGAGCAATTTAGTTGAGCCAGTCGGGTCCGTATCTACCGCTTGTGCGGCACTGGTGGCATTGATGCTCACCATGTTCTCGCCTTCAACTAGCCAGACCACCTCAACCCCGTCTACAGTAGTCGTGACCGCATAATACAAGGTGGTCGCAGCCGGGGCTGTCTCGCTCCAATACGAGTCTGAGGTTATTCCAACTGGCTCCATGTCAAGTGGCACCGGGTCGCCCCATGCAGGGGTCGGGTCGAGAGCGGTCAGACCTACTACAGTTGAAATCGGGCTAGTAGAGCGATATACTCTGTACTCTGAGGAAGACCCTGTCCAAGAAAGGCTGACCTCAGTTCCATCCAAAGTGACATCGAGGTCTGAAATCATACTGACTGGACCTAGGACCAATTCTCTCTCATGGGTGTCTGAAGATCCCATATCATCAATTATCATTAGAGAGACTGTATGGACTCCTCCGGGAAGTAGAACATCAATTGATTCTCCCGACAGACCAATACCATTTACGGACCAGAACCAAGCAACTACCTCTCCGTCGGGGTCGACGGATGAACTTGCATCGAGTGAGAACTGAGTTCCGGGGACGGCTGAGTCGGGAGAAGTGGACCAATCTGCCGCGGGGGGTAAGTTGGCAATCTCAATCTGCTCGGATGCCGAGGAAGTGAGCCCCCAAGGGTCATTGGCGATGACTGTGACTCCCCAGGTCTGTCCTGGCTCGAGCCTATCTGAGGGAACTGTAGCATGTCCGTCCAAATCCGGGACATGGAAGCCATTCCTAGACCACTGGTAGTTGAATTGGACTATCTCCTCGTCTGGGTCCTCGGAAACAGCCTGCACAACAAGGTCGTGGAGTGCGTCTGGGATGCCGAGTTCACTTGTACCAAAGTCCCCTCCAAGAGCTATCTCAGGAGGGTTCGGTGGGGCATTTAGTATGGCTCTAGATGTAGTCTTCATCGAGCTTCCAAGCCCTTCTCCGTCCCCCGGGATTACCTGAACCGACCAGTGTTGGTCCCTGACCGTCTCTGAACTTGGCACTGTGGTCATGTCGTCATAGTCTCTAATCCATTCTCCATTGACCCACCAGCGAATCTGGCTCCCAGACTCGGAGTCCCCATCAATGTCAATCTGCTCCCACACGACAGTCAGGTTTGCAGTAGTGTACAAGTCTCCCTCGGGGAGCATGGAGATTGAGTTCACAACCGGAGGACTGTTCTGAATTATCACTGAATCAGTAGGTACCCAATCTGACCACATCAGGCCATCTGAGACCCTTGCTTCAGCAATCCACTCCTGACCCTTTGAGGTCGCTTCTGGAGGCAAGACAGTATGGTCGTTGTAAGCAGAAATCTGAGCGCCATCTAGCAACCATCTGATTTCAGTGGCATCCTTGGCATCTCCGTCCGGATCGCTGTAACCCACAATGACCTGTAGGGAATCAGTGGTGACTGCATTTCCAGAGGGGGTGATGTAAGCGGTGGCGGAAGGCTGATTGTTTGAGGAGCCGATTACAATGGTCCCCGTCCAAGCGACATCGCCGTAATCGGTCCCGTCATGTGGGCGTACAGATGCTTGCCACTGGTCACCTGAACGTGTCCAGAGGCTTGATACACTATTCTGGTCGTCCAAGTCAGGCATCCTATTGCCATCGAAATACCATCGAATCTCTGTATTCTGCTCAGGGTTACCGTCGAGATCGAAGTACTCGTAATCGAGTTCAAGATCATCGGTGTCCAAAGCATCTGTGGGAGTCAGAGAGAGATCTCTGGCAATTGGAATGGTGTTCCCGATGGTTACTAGAGGGAGAAGTACCGGGTCTCCGTCCTCATTTACGTCAGAAGGAGTGACTTCGACCTGCCACTCCTGGTCTCTTGAAATCCAGCTGTTTGGCACAGTAGTCATGTCATCGATTGAACCGATTCTCAATCCGTCCATCCACCATCTGATTTGAGTTCCTTGCTCGGAGTCGCCATCAGCATCAGAGAAGTCGTAATTCACTGCCAGACCGGTTGCCTTTGTCGGATTCGTAGGCACATAGGTGACGTTGGATGCCACAGGTGGAGTGGTTCCTGAGCCTGAGGCCTCAGATAGCGTCCAAGTTCCAGTACCCCAATTATCGCCGTTGTTGTTGCCATTGCCATCGGCGTACAGTACAGCAAGGTTGAATGTGACATCGCCGGTACCTGCTATAGGTGCTGTCCAATCAGCGGACCATGAGCGTATAGAGTCGGAACTGTGAGTAAGTTCACCGTTGGACAACTGTACCTGAGGGCCCAGATTCGACCATGTTCCGTGATTGGCATCGAGATTGAATCCGCCGTCTCCTTGCACGTGTGGTCCACCATCCCAGAACAGAGAGTAGGTCGATCCGGGTGTGTATCCTCCTGCACCCCAAGGGAGGCCACTGAGAGAAGGCGATAGTGTGGCAGTGTTGGAATGGCAGGTGCATCCGGAGACGGACTTACCGGTCATCCCACCTGACTGCGAGTATACAGAATGCGGTATGGAAACCAGAAGCAGTACTACAATCAGGGCGGAGGCACGGTTGCTGTTCCGCATGCGCGGGCGTGCGCGGGCAGGCTGAATAAGTTCACGGCGGCACGTCAATGGCCTTGAGAGAGTACATCCGCTGCATTCATGGATTGCATGCAAGTCGGCGGGTCATGCACACCATCGAGAGCATAGCAATCATCGGAGCGGGCAACATGGGCTCCGGGATTGCCCAGAAGAGCGCTCAGGAGCAATTTGAGGTGCAGATGGTGGACCGTGAGCAGAGGTGGGTCGACAAGGGTCAGCAGACTATCTCAGACTTCCTCGACGAGGCGGTAGGACGCAGGATATTCTCTCCCGCTCAAGTAGAGGGCATCAAGGGTCGAGTAACAGGTGTGGTCGGCACCGAGAACGTGTCATCTGATACCGACTTGGTCATCGAGGCAGTGTTCGAGGACTTCAATGTCAAGACCGAAGTGTTCGGTATTCTAGATGATGTGTGTGACGAACACACAATCCTTGCCAGTAATACATCGTCGCTTTCAGTCAACGATCTAGCAGAAGCCGTCGGCAGGCCTGACCGTTTCGTCGGTTTGCACTTCTTCTATCACCCAGCCAAGAACAGGTTGGTCGAGATTATCCCTGCAGAAACCACGTCTGCTGAGACTCTGGCAGCAGTTGAGCAGTACTGCAAGACCATGGGCAAGGTCGTAATCGTCTGCAAGGACAGGCCGGGCTTCGTAGTCAATCGCTTCTTCGTGCCGTGGCTGAACGAGGCCTGCAAACTGCTCGAGGAAGACGTAGGTACTACTGCCCAAATCGATGCTGTAGCACGCAAGGCGTTCCGAATCGGCCTCGGCCCGTTCGCCCTGATGAATCTGACAGGTTCACCAATAGCGATGCACTCCACTGACTACCTAGCCGCCCAACTAGGCACTCCGCGCTACTCCGCTACTCAGAGCCTGCGAGACCTAGTTGCAGATGGCAGAACATGGGACATCAGCGGGGACGAGAGATGCAGCGAAGAGACTGCAAAGGTGATTCGAGAGCGTTTGCTAGGGCAGGTCTTCGCTGTCTCGTCGCAGATTGTCGCAGAGGGAATCTGCTCGATGGAGGATGTCGATCGCGGAGCCAAGGTGGGTCTGCGCTGGGCGCTCGGGCCGTTCGAGATAGCCAATCGAATCGGCGTCAGTGAGGCTGTTCGGATGGCATCGAACTACGCTGAGAAGGCAGACTTGGAACTGCCTGATTGGTTCACCGACAGGCGAAATCAGTTCGACTTCTCGTACATCGATGTCGAAGTAAAGGATGGCATCGCTAATGTTCGCATAAACAGGCCAGAGGCGATGAATGCACTGAATGTGACCGTAGTCTCGCAACTCGGAGAAGCGTTGGACGGGTTGAATGTCCGAGATGATGTGACAACGATTGTACTGGAGGGTGCAGGGAAGGCCTTCGTAGCTGGGGCGGATGTCAAGTTCTTCGTAGACAAGATAAGAGCCGATTCAATCCCCGACATCTATGACTTCACAGCCAAGGGACACAACGTCTTGGACAAGTTGGAGAACAGCCCCAAGACCACCATCGCACTGACGACCGGGTTGGCTCTGGGAGGCGGACTCGAACTGGCGCTTGCATGCGACTACAGAGTGGGAACTCGAAGGACCCAGTTCAGATTCCCCGAGACCAGTATCGGAATCTATCCCGGTCTCGGGGGCACCCAGAGAACCCCTAGAATCTGTGGCATCGAGTGCGCACGATATGCGGTACTAGCTGGGAACTTCCTCGATGCTGCCTCTGCTAAGGCTCTCGGTCTGCTGACTAATCTAGTCGATCCTTCTGCCATAGGGGTCACAGTGGCAGCAATCGCTTCTGAGGGAAAGCCGGATGAGAAGTATCCGAGTGAGCCGTCGGATTCGAATCATCCGGTAGTGGCCTTCGCTACCTCTTTCTACTCAGGAAAAAACATGTCATCACTGCTTTCGGGTAACATACCTGACGGTTTCGATGCCGAGGACAAGATGGTGTCGAGGCAGCTAAAGTCGCTATCTCGAACCGCGCCCATTGCACTCTCGATGGCTAGCAATCTACTGGATGCTGCCACTCGCACAGACCTTGACTCAGGTCTCGAGAGCGAACTCAATGGGCTTCACGAAATCTTCGAAACGACAGACGCTCTAGAGGGGCTCAGTGCCCTGATTGAGGGACGTCGTCCCGAGTATTCAGGCGCGTGACTAGACCCTTCGTGGGGACTGGATCCAAGCTGGGGCTCGGTAGTTGGCGATAGCAGCGAACAGTATTCTCCTCAGGCTGATTCTCGGGATATCAACTAGGGCATCATTGTCTCCTATACTCTCATCCAACCAGTTCTGCATCATTCTCTCCATTAGTTTCCTCCTGCAACCAAGTGCGGTTTACACACCGTCCTCTAGGAACCTGTATATGAAGCGGAAAGTAATCCCGATTACACCGAAGTGCATTTTATACACCAGATACCCTCTCGACAACCTGTTACCATGGCCTCGGACCCGATGCGGATAACCGCAAGAGATCTGAAGAAAATCAGAGAGGCCCTTGAGGAAGTCGAGGATAATGGTGCGATGATTCGAAGGATCTTCGGCGAATACAATGACGATGAGTTCGATATCTCTTGGGAGGTCGATTCTGCTGTCGATGCCTTCTCCATATTCAGTTCTAAGTGGGCTATCGAGATTCTCGCGACTCTGTACATCGCCGGTGATCGCAGGTTCAACGAGATGAGGAAGCTCCTGCGAGGTATCAGCAGTAGGACTCTCTCGGACAAGTTGACGACCTGCGTGGAAAACGGGCTCGTCGACAGGATTGTCGAGGACGGTCCTCCGATTCGGGTCATCTACCGGCTGACAGAGCACGGAAGGGAGGCGGGCAGATTGCTCAGTCCGCTAGTCGCTTACATGAAGTTTCATCAGGGCCGGGTCGTCGGTCCGAAGTGAGTGTGCAACCGAGAGCATTGGTGATACATCGAACCGTATGCTTCAAAGGTCGTACGTCGAGGAAGGGTGTCATGGCCCTGCTTGAACAGTGGCGCAGTAAGCGTTCTTGGTTCTTCGATGGGCTCGCCGCAATCGTTGGCGGCGTTATGGGACTAGGCGGCCTACTCCCGATGCTGGTACCAGTGTCTGAGGGAACACTCGCCGCTCCTCGTGACCATTCATGGGAGCATCCTCTGAGGAGAAGTATACTATCTACTCTTGAGCGTTCTCCAGGTATCCACTACAGGGAGTTACAGAGGCAACTCGATGCTGCCAACGGCACCTTGAGGCACCATCTGGATGTATTAATCAGCGAGCGTTCTGTGACCACGATGTCGGTAAACGGTCGAACCTGCTACTACGCAGGGGCGCCCTCACAAGTTGAGATTCTCGCAGGTACCGGAGTCACCGACCAAGCGAGGGCCGCCGAGATGCTGCCCGTCGGTCTGTCGACTGTACAGAGAAAAGTCGTCGCCAGACTCTCTAGGACGCCTGAGCCTGCTTCGCAAGCCGAGTTGGCTCGTGACCTTGGTCGCTCAAGGGCATCGGTCCACTCTGCAATCGGCGTACTACGCCAGCGAGGTATCCTCAGCCCCTCAGGACTGTCTTTGGCACCTCATCTGTCCGGCCTGCAGACCTCCGAGGTAGACTACCCGTGGCTCGATATCCGGGTCGAATACGCCTGAGTTAGTCTCACAGCGTGGCTAATCCTCTTGTGCCTGAGGATGCGCGCGGAGCGCGCATGTTGAGAGTTAGGCTAGTTGAATCGGCTATGCCTACGGGCAGTAGGGACCCCGATGTCCTGCTAGCCTGGCTGCTCGATTCGATGGGGCTTGTGCGACGCAAGAGTGATGGATTCAGCGTCGATGATGAACAAGGGGCCCTTCACCGCATGATGGGCCTTACTTTCCTAGCCGAACCGTTGAGAGGCTGGGATACCAAGTCAATCAGCGATGTGAGTGGGCTCTCCCAGACCGGTGTGCATCATCAACTGGTCAAACTTAGAGAGTCCGGTCTAGTATCTACTCAGACTGACGATAGGTGGCACCTCCATGTGCTTCGAGGGGGTTCGATGTCGGCATCTATGGAACTGATTTCTGCCCAAGCCAAGGTGATTCTCAATCAACGACTCGGTCTGCTCTCTACTTTTGTCTCCGAGTCTGATGAAAGGATGGTCGTTCCTTGTGAGGAGGAGGAGTACGGGTTCCGCATCGAGGTCGCAGAGCCGGGGGCATCTGTCGAGGGCGAGGATACACTCGATGCCTTGGTTCGAGAGCTGGGGCTCAATGGTGAGAGAGCCAAGCAGGGCGACGGTTTGTCGCGAGCCCTGCTTGAGGAACTGGCTGGAAACGGTAACGCAGTCAGTCTACTAGCTCTCTCAGAGAAGTTCGGAGAGTCTCGCTCTAGAGTTCAGCGCTCGGTGGAGAGGATGAGAGCAGCAGGCATCGTTGAGAGGGTCCCGATGCTGGAGCGTCTCGCTCAGGACATCTATGCCGGCTTGATGCGTCAGAGCGATGCCAGAGGAGAGGAGTGGTTGATGACTAGAGGAGGCTTGGGCAGACTGGACGAATCGGTTTCCAAATCTCTGATTGCAGGGGTACGCAAGAAGTCGCTTGATTCCGACAAGGTGCAGTCGATACTGGAGCAGGTAGATCTGGATGCTCAGCGAATACTGCTCAACACACTAGGAGGCAGAATGCCTTATGGAATCAGGATAGCGGGCAGAGACGGTGTTGCTGTCAGAGAAGGAGTGATGAGGAGGGTCGAGCGGACACTGCGCAGGATGAGGACTGTTGCTCAGAGGCTTGATGAGGCTCTCATCGATGATGATTAGGCTGCGTGGTCCTCCAGCATCTCAAGATCGCAGACTGCCAGAGCTTCCTCGTGCGTTGCCTCTAGGACAACTGGGCAAGCCAATCCTGCCTCGGCAGCGTCCTGCCAGGTACCTGCGCATACGCACCATCTGTCGCCCGGTTTCAAGCCTGGGAATCCGAACTGAGGAGAAGGTGTAATCAGGTCATTTCCCTGTGAGAGAGCGAACTGAAGGAACTCCTCGGTCACAATCGCACAGACAGTATGCGAGCCTGTGTCACGCTCGTCTGTATTGCAGCAGCCATCACGGAACCATCCGGTCAGCGGCTCGATTGAGCATTCCTGCAGTTCGGTTCCCTTGACGTTGATTGAATCATGCATCAAGCCACCGCCTGAGTGGAGAGATCTAGGTCGTTGAGATACTCAGAGACCCTTTGGCCGAGTTTGCGTTGGTCGTGAATGGTGTGCAGTTCCACCCTCATCGCAGAGGCACCGGGAAGTCCCTTTGTGAATGAGACGGCGTGACGCTTGAGATTCTTATTGTCGTGCTCTCGATACAACTCTGAACTTAGTTGGATGTACCTCTCCCAGCACCAGTGCCTCGCTACGGCTGGGTCGTCCTCGCCCCATGGGGGCCTGCCGTCAGACCAGCCGAGGTCGCGCTTGATTTCATGGAACAGGGTCGGCCTGCCGATGGCTCCGCGACCGATCATCAGACCGGCAGCGCCGGTCTGCTCAAGACATGCCGCAGCGGTCTTGGCATCTACGACATCACCGTTAGCGATTACGGGGATGTCGACTGCCTGCACGATGTCTCTGATTTGGGACCAGTCGGACTCTCCCGAATAGCGCTGCCTCAGGGTTCGACCGTGCACGCAGATGCGCTCGACTCCTTCATCCTCAAGCCTCTGACAAATCTCCAGAGCAGTGTTAGGACCGCTGCCTGTACCTAGTCTCATCTTCACAGTAATCGGGACATTAGAGGCTTTGATGCATGCCCTGACCATACGCACGACCTTGTCCGGGTCGCGCAATAGAGCCGCTCCCGCGTCGTTTCGGCAGACCTTGGGCGCGGGGCAGCCGAAGTTCAAATCGATGATGTCGGCGCGGTCGTGTAGCAACTCAACTGTAGTGACCATCTCGTCGATATCGCCGCCAAAAATCTGAGGAATGAAGGGGTTCTCTCTAGGGTCGCTCTCTACCTTCAGCCACGAATTAGTGTTCCTGCGGGTGAGCCCGGATGCTGCGGTGAACTCCGTCACCGTGTAGTCGGCTCCACACTCGCTTGCCAGTAGCCGGTAGGCTAGATCGGTAACACCTGCCATCGGGGCGAGGAAGAGAGGTGGGTAGGCTGTCCTCATGGCTATCGGTCCAGTATGGAACCTATGAGTCCGTCGCGACTCAGAAGGTGGATTCCCAGTCATCGACGCTCTGTGAGCGTTCCCAGTCAGCGTCGGTTAGTACGCCTCTGTTCTTGAGAATCTCGCGTCCGAGCAGCCAATAAACGAGAGCCAGTGAACGTCGTCCCTTATTGTTAGCAGGAAGAACTAGATCGACATTTCTCAGACGGTTGTTGGCATCGCAGATGCCTACTACCGGCAGACCCGAGCTGACTGCCTCGGAGAGAGCTTGAGAATCGGCGGCCGGATCGGTCACCAGAATTACCTCGGGCTCGATGTAGGTTCTGAGGCGGGGATTGGTCAGGGTACCGGGGATGAAGCGCCCGACGATTCGCATGGCACCGATGCATTCGGCGAACTTGCGAGCCGGGCGCTGACCGTACTGGCGGGCACTTACTACGAGTATCCTCTCGGGGTCGTAGTTCGACAGGAACTTGGCTACAGTCCTGATGCGTGAATCAGTCTGATGGACGTCAATCAGATGCAGGCCACCGCCGTCTTGGCGCATAGTGTCGAGGAACTTGCGCATGTCCGCGGACTTCTGGTTGGTTCCTATGTGGACTGCATGCTGCTCGTACACATCGAGCGGAACCAGGGGGGCTAGACTCTCATCCAAGTTGAATCCTCAGCGTCGCGGCGACCTGCCATTGACTGATAAGCGCTACGCATCGCCCTGTAGGGCGAAGCTCACTCCAAATCGTTGAGAAACGTGCATTCGCCCGTATCGTGAATCTCTGCGAAACGTACGCACGGGCGCGTCACAGTGAGGAACACATCGAAGCTGTCGTGGAAAGAGAGTTGTTCGATTGGGGTGGTAATCCCGTACCCTCTGGCCTCAATTTCAAACAGCCAGTTTCCTTCTGTGAAACTACCATTGCCGAGGACGAATACCGTCTGAGGATAGTCCTCAGTGGCCCTCTCTATCCAGTACGGGTTGCCACCTGTGTCCTTGACGCCGGGTTCCCACAGTCTCACCTCCACATATCGGAACTCGTTCGTCTCGTTGCCTATCAGTTCCTCAATCTGCGATGACCATGGGAACTGGGCCCTGAAATTGATTACGACTTCGGTGATGCTCTCGTCGAAATGAATTATTTCCTCTCTCTGGAATGGTTCGGCCGCCTCAAGACCAGATGATTCGAAGGTGTGTTCCCAGCCGAAGGTCTCCTCCTTGGAGAAAGTCGAGGGCGGTTCTCGTAAAGACTCCATCACCTCTCTCTGAGCGGCCAGCCCGAGACACCCGGAAGTAAGTGCGGAGGTCAGCAGGATAGCGAGGACGGTCAGAGCCTTGGAGCGACTTCGCATGGTGCGCGGGGATGTCGATATGACTTCAATACGCTGTATGTTTGGTGCCTCTCGGTACTCATAGGGAACGTCAAAGCCTTCGCTCGGTAACCCTTCGTCGTCATTGAGGCAGGGTAATCGAATAGGCAGTAAGGGATGAATGTTGCACTGGGTGACTACTCTTCCTCATCTGCTGCCACACGAGGTTCGTGGACTTCCCTGAACACCACTATGCCCACTCCCAGATGATCCCTGAGGGTGCGAACTAGACTGAACTTGGTGAAGGTCCAGTTCTGATCGTAAGCAACTGCCTCGGGGGTGGTTATGGTCAGGTCGTCGCCTTCAAACTCGACCTCGAAGTCGTCGCGGCCCGTGTTCATGCTGAGCAGAGTCTCGACCTTCTCATTTCGGTCCTCGACGACCTTGGTGATGCGGTAATTGTAGCGCAGGGTGACACCAGCTAGAGGATGATTGTAGTCTATTCTAGCACGGCCTGCGCTAAGGAACTGCAGAACGCCTTGGCGCCCGCCAATCTCCACGGGCGAGCCGATACCGAGCATCTCGGGGTCGCGAACGCTGCGCATCAGTACGTTCTGAGCGATGGTCTCGACTAGGCTTGCATCGCGCTCGCCATAGGCATCTGAGGGTTCGATGTCGATGCTGTAGTCGGTCTCAGCATCGGCCTCATTGAGATGGGATTCGAAGCCGGCAATCAGCCTGCCATCTCCGACTACGGTGATCATCGGAGAGTATGTGCGGTTCTCATCGTGGGCGTCATGCTCCTTGGCGACCTCCTCGCGGGTAGTCTCGATGAGCTTGTCATTGTCTGCGTTGAATAGATCGTAATCGATGTGGACTATCGTGCCGTTGTCCATAGAA
>MDTE01087255.1_pt1 | contig 13040 bp, 11 predicted proteins | sample 811231 | NCBI WGS metagenome assembly MDTE01 (sample SAMN05326651, study PRJNA326480) | marine metagenome | isolation source: seawater | place: Indian Ocean: Red Sea | collected 2010
CGCAGGGCAGCATTGCGCGTCAACATTTCGCCAAGCCGTTCGAGCAGGACATCGACGCCCTCCCCTGTAATGGCAGAGGTGGCGACTATCCCCTCGTCGGCTTCCACCTGCGCCGCCAAATCCTCGGCATCTGCGAGGGACAGTTGATCCCACTTGTTCCAGACTTCCAGGATCGGAATCGAGGAACCCTCCCCTTCTCCGTCGAGCACGCCCAGGTCGCGGAGGACCTGGAGAACCTGCGCCTTCTGAGCGGCAGTCGATGCATTCGAAATGTCGCGCACATGGCAGATAACATCGGCCGAAGTCACCTCTTCCAGAGTTGCTCGAAAGGCTGCAACCAGTTGGGTGGGAAGATCCGAAATAAAGCCCACCGTATCGGACAAAATGGCTTTCTCAACCCCGGGCAGCGCAATCGCACGCATCGTCGGATCGAGAGTGGCGAAAAGCAAATCCTCGGCCATGACTGCCGCCCCGGTAAGGCGGTTGAACAGCGTCGATTTGCCGGCATTGGTATAGCCGACCAGAGCGACAACCGGCCAGGGCGCGCGTTCGCGTCGTTCGCGATGGAGGCCACGGGTCTTGCGGACCTGCTCCAGCTCCTTGCGCAAACGACCCATGCGCTGGCGGATCATGCGCCGGTCGGCTTCAATCTGCGTTTCGCCGGGTCCGCCAAGGAAGCCGAAGCCGCCGCGCTGACGCTCCAGGTGGGTCCAGCTACGGACCAAGCGGCTTTGCTGGTAATCGAGATGGGCCAGCTCTACCTGCAGCCGTCCTTCCGCGGTTGCGGCGCGTTCGCCGAAGATTTCGAGGATCAGCCCCGTGCGATCAATGACCTTGCGCGCGAGCTTTTCTTCAAGATTGCGCTGCTGAATCGGGCTGAGCGCGCCATCCACCACGACCAGCTCGGCCTCGTTCTGCTCGCAGGCGATGCGAATGTTGTCGACCTGCCCCGCCCCGAACAACAGGTTCGGACGCACCTCGCGAACCGGCAGAACGAAGCTTTCGGCGATGACGATACCGATCGCCAACGCCAATCCCTCCGCTTCGGCAAGACGCGATTGTGCATCGAGGTCATAAGCCATGCCTCGTATATCCGGGCACACGACAAGTGCCCGCGCACCGCGCGACACCTCGCCCATCAGGTCGTCATCGAAACTCAGCTTTCGCCCTCTTCCCAATCTTCGGTCAAATCGACCGGGGTTGCGGGCTGGATCGTGGACACGGCGTGCTTGTATGCGAGCTGAACATATCCGTCCCGTTCGAGCAGCATGCAGAACAGGTCGTAGGCGGCGATTTTGCCCTGCAGCATCACGCCGTTGACCAGGAACATGGTAACCTGCGCTTCCGCTTGGCGTACACGGCTCAGGAAAACGTCCTGCAGCAGGCGCTGTTTGGCGCCGGAGCCCTGGCTCGCAAACTGGCTGGTATCGACCGGCTGTGCCGGCATGATGGTGCTGATCGCATGCTTGTAGACGAGCTGTGATTGCCCGTCACGGCGCAGCAGGATCGAGAAATTGTCGAACCAGGTTACGATGCCCTGAAGCTTGACGCCCTTGACGAGAAACATCGTCACCGGCGCCTTGTTCTTGCGCAGCAGATTCAGAAATGCATCCTGCAAATTCGCAGGGCGATTACCCTGCCCGGATTCGGGCTGTTTTGGACGCGGTCGTGCCGATAGCGTTCGATCACCGGACATGTCTTTTTCCCGTTTCTTGGCAGACCTAATAAAGGCCGCGATCTGGGCGCCCACCACGCCCGAGTTTGTTTGGATCTCCTTCCAGACGCAATCATTGTGGAAGAGAATGCCTATTCGCGCAACGAATTCCTGATTTTGTCAGAGAACGTATCCCTTTTCGCTCCTGCCTAATTCTTGCGCTCTTGCCCCTTGCGTTCGACCATCCCGAGCAATTTCAGTTTGCGGTGCAATGCCGATCGTTCCATGCCGATAAAGTTCGCCGTCTTGGAAATGTTCCCGGAGAATCTGCGGATTTGAACGGTCAGGTACTCGCGTTCGAAATTCTCCCGGGCTTCCCGCAAGGGCGCGCCCATCATCGCCCCCACACCGCCATTGCCGCCCGCCTTTCCGCCCATGATCTCCTCGGGCAACATATCAGCTTCGATCTGCTCCAGATCTTCGCGCGGCGTCAATATGATGGTCCGTTCCACCACGTTGCGAAGCTGGCGGACATTTCCGGGCCAGTCATAGGCCTGTAGAGCGGCCAGAGCCTCTTCGCTGACCGTTGGAGGACGCAGGCCCTGTTCGGTCGCGTAGCGAGTAAAGAAGCTGTCGGCCAGTGCGGGAATGTCGTCGCGCCTTTCGGCGAGCGAGGGAACCTCCACGGGAACCACGTTCAGGCGATAGAACAGATCCTCGCGAAACCGCTGCTCTTCCATTTCCTTCGCCAGATCGCGCGAGGTAGAGGAAACAACGCGCACGTCGACCCCAATCTGCCGCGTCCCGCCGACCCTGACGAAACTCTGTTCAGTCAGAACCCGCAATATGCGCGCCTGTGTCGACAGTGGCATGTCGGCAACCTCGTCGAGATAAAGCGTGCCCCCATCCGCCGTCTCCAGCAGACCCGGCCGAACCAGCTTGCCGTCGGATTCCTCGCCGAACAGTTCTTCTTCGAAACGTTCGGGAGTGATGCGAGCCGAATTGACGATGACGAATGCCTTGTCCGCACGTGGGCTCCAACTGTGCAGCAACCGAGCGGCGACCTCTTTTCCCGCTCCGGCAGGGCCTGTGACGAGAACCCGGCTTCCCGTACTTGCGACCCTCTTGAGAGTTGCCCTCACTGCGTTGATTACAGCCGAGTTACCGGTGAATTCATCACCCTGGGCAAGGTTTTCCCGCAATCGCGTGTTTTCGCGGCGCAGGCGCTCGGTCTCCGTTGCCCTTTCGACAAGGTGGAGCAGGCGCTCGGCCTCGAATGGCTTTTCGATGAAATCGACTGCACCGCGGCTCACCGCGCTAACGGCGGTGTCGATGTTGCCGTGGCCGGAGAAGATGATCACCGGCAGATCCGGTTCGCGCACTTTTATGGCATCGAGCACCTCAAGCCCGTCCATTGGACTACCGTGAAGCCACACATCGAGCAGAACCAGGCTCGGCCGCTTCTCATCGACCGCTTCGAGAGCGGCCGTACTGTCGCCGGCAGTGCGGCATTCATAGCCTTCGTCGCTCAACACTCCCGCTACCAGTTCGCGGATGTCGCGTTCGTCATCGACGATCAGAATATCCAGCGCCATGATGCGTCCCTATCCTTCTCTTTGATTATTCTTCTGCGCATCGCCCGTTTCGGCGAGCGGATCGCGCGCAAATCGCATGATCACGCGCGTGCCCCCGGATTCGACCGAGGTGAATGTCATTTCCCCGCCATGCTCCTCGACGATCTTGTTCACAATCGCGAGGCCCAGGCCAGTGCCCTTTTCGCGTGTCGTCACGTAAGGCTCGAGGATGTTCACCCGGTCCTGCGGCAACCCGATACCATTGTCCTGCACGGAAACGGTCACGGCTTCATCGTCCGCCTGGACCTCCACCAGAATTTTGCCGCGGTAATCGACATCGGCAGATTGCAATTTTACTTCAATGGCTTCGTAAGCATTCTTGAGTGTATTTGTAAGCGCTTGGCCGAGTTGATGCCTGTCACACTGAATACGTTGGGGGCCGTCGGGCGCCTGCAAGCGGTAATCAACGGCGGGATGCGCGACCTCCTGGAGGAACAGCGACTGGCGAATGAGATCAATCGCGTCCTCAGGTCGGAAGCTCGGTTTGGGAAGGCGCGCAAAACTGGAGAACTCATCCACCATTTTGCGCAAGTCACCCACCTGCCGAACGATCGTGCTGGTCAGCTCATCGAACAATTCGCCATCGCTTTCGATCTGCTTGCGATAGCGCCGTTTGAGACGCTCGGTAGCCAATTGGATCGGAGTCAGGGGATTCTTGATTTCATGCGCGATCCTGCGTGCGACATCCGACCAGGCGGCCTGCCGCTGGTCCAGCAATTGGCGCGTGATATCCTCGAAAGTGATAACGTGGCCGTCGCTTTCACGCCCGATCTTGACGGCAAGCGTCAGGAGTTCGCCCTCGCGACTATGCGATACGACACCTTGCGAAAGCCCTCCGCGCACCATCGATGCGATCTGCGGTGCCAATTGGTCGAGCGTCGCATCCGGACCATTCCCGCTCGCGGACCTGCCGAGCATGGCCTGCGCTGGACCGTTCATCAGCAGGACATTGAGATCCTCGTCCACCGATATGATGCCGGCACTGACGGATTCCAGAACAGCCTCGATAAAGCTACGGCGCTCCTCGAGCTCGGTATTGGCCGAGAGCAAGGCATCGGTCTGCTTTTCCAGTTGCGCTGTCATTCTGTTAAAGGCGCGATTGAGCAGGCCGATCTCGTCCGCTCCCGTCCGCCCTTCGACCCGCAAAGCGAAATTCCCCGCACCGACCTTGCGCGCCGCCGCAACGAGATCGGTCAGCGGTTCGACCTGGCGATCGGCGAACCGCAACGCGAACCACACGGCAAGGCCGACCAATGCCAAGGATACGAAAAACAGCGCGAGATTGAACCGTAACTGCAATGCGCGGGCGCGCTTTGTCAGTTCGTCGTAGGCGGTGGAAATCGAACGCGCGGATTGCCAACTGCGGAAGGTCCCCGCTTCGGCATTGCGAGCGGTGTAAAGATAGATTCCCGCATCGCGGTCGATGGGGGCGACCGCTTCGATACGTTCGGGGCTCCCCCGCACGGCCACCTGCTCGCCGCCAGAAAGGACTTTCAGCGAATCCTGGGCAAAGGCGCGCGGGTCGCTATCCTCGTTGAGGCCGTACACGACGGCCGTGCGCATCGTCGTATCCGGCATTGCCTGCAAAATCGCGCTTTCGATGACATCGCGCGGCTCGGCCTGGTACTGATAAACGAGCGCGAAATTGGGATCGGTTACTTCGACCCTGCCGAGGATTGCACGCATATCCATCGCCATGGAGATTGTCTCGTTCGCAAGATCGAGTTGGTTCTCTTCGTAATATCCTTCCGCGAGCTGGTTGGCATTTTCCATCAGTCCGCGGGAATCATCGGAGAACCAGAAATCGACCCCCGACTGAAACAGAAACGCCGCGAACCCCGCCACCAACAGCGTGGGGACTGCCGCGATCATGGAGAAGAAGAATACGAGACGGACGTGCAAGCGTGCCGTGCTCCCCGCAGCGCGCCGCAGCGCGATCCTGCGTCCGGCCAGAACCAGCAAGGCCATTGCGGGAATGAGCGTTCCGATCAGCAGCCCTGCCACTTGTCGGGATGGCAGCAATGCGCCATTCGGAGGGGCATTGGTGAAGGTCGCCCAAGTGCTCGCCACCATAACGAGGAAGGCAATCGCTGCTACGATTTCGACATAGGCGATGAAATTCTGACGTCGCGAGGCCACGATGAACCTTCGCCACCAGCGCGGGGTCTGTCGTCTCGTATCTGCAAAGCTGGTGGCCATCGTGGCGCGCATACAACGCCACTGTTGCACGTTTGCAAGTATAAATACGACAAAAGGAGGGGTGTAGCGGTCGAGCGCCCTTCCCTCAGCGCCTTGGGCCGAAATCCTCCGGCGCGATTCCAAGCTCGGACAGCCGTTTGCGCAAGGTGTTGCGATTGATCCCCAGCAACCGGGCCGCGCGCAGCTGATTGCCGCCTGTCCGCGCGAGAGCGAGTTCGAACAGCGGGGTTTCGAAAGCAGCGAGGGCGGCATGGTAAAGCGTCCCATCGGGGGGATGCGCGTCCTCTACCCAATCCTCTACGGCCGCCTCGAACCCACACTTTTCCCCGGTGTCCGGATCGAGAGCCGACTGGGGCAGAACATCTTCGACGGCCGAGCGATCGATCACGTCGTCGCGCGCCATGAGCGCGAGACGGAATACCGCGTTACGCAATTCGCGGACATTGCCACGCCAATCGCGCTGTTCGAGCGCCTCCACGCCGCTGGATAGTGCTTGTCGCGCAGGTAATCCCTCCGCTGCGGCCTGCCCCAGAAAATGCCGCACCAGAGCGCCGATGTCCTCTCGCCGCTCGCGCAGCGGGGGAAGATGGATCGGGACGACATTGAGGCGATAATAGAGATCCTCGCGGAAGCGCCCGTCGGAAATCATCGGAGTCAGATCCCGGTTCGTGGCGGCGACGATGCGCACGTCGACGCCGATTTCCTGCCGCCCGCCCACACGGCGGATCTTTCCCGACTGGAGAGCGCGCAGCAGGCGTGTCTGTGCCTCGGCAGGCATGTCTCCGATTTCATCGAGGAACAGCGTGCCGCCATTCGCCTGTTCGAACTTGCCGATTTGTTGGCCCACGGCACCCGTGAAAGCGCCGCGCTCGTGCCCGAAAAGTTCGCTTTCGAGTAGATCGTGCGGGATGGCCGCCATATTGACCGCGACAAACGGGCCGGTCTTGCGTGAACCCAGCTCATGGATGGCCTCCGCCACCAGCTCCTTCCCCGTGCCGCTTTCCCCCGTGATCAGCACGGTAAGATCGTTGCGCAAGACGCGGGTGATCATCCGGAACACGCCTTGCATGGCAGGGCTGCGCCCGATCAGCGGCAAGGCGTCGTCATCGTCCGCAACTTGATCTTGGGACGCGGGTCGGCTCGCAACCGCCTGCGTCACGGCCTGGGTGAGCTCATCCAGATCGAAAGGTTTGGGAAAATACTCGAACGCATCGCTGTCGCTCGCCCTGACTGCGGTATCCAGCGTGTTCTGCGCCGAGAGGACGATCACCGGCATATCGGGGGCCTGCGCGCGCACGGCCTCGATCGACGCCAGACCGTCGCCATCCTCCAGAACCACATCGGTCAGCATGACGTCGAAACGACGCTCGGCCAAAAGGACATCGCGCTGGGCAATACTCTCGCACCTCGTAACGTCGAAGCCATCGTCGCGCAGCGCCTCGGTGATGACCGTCGCTATGCTCTTATCGTCTTCGACCAGCAGAACCGCGTGCGCCATGAAATGTCCTACCCTGCCGCTACCGGCAGATTTATCCGAAAGTGGGTTTCGCCAGCGCGCTCGTCGCGCTCGTGCGATATGCGCCCTCCCATGTCGCGCAACAACTTGCGTACGAGAGCCAGACCGAGGCCCTGCCCCTGAGGTTTGCTCGACACGAAGGGCTCGAACACATGTTCGTGAAGCGCTGGATCGATGCCGGGGCCGCTATCGATCACGGTGATTTCGATCGGCAGGCGCGTGACCTTGCCCAACCGGATGGTATTGAAAACCAAGCCGCTGGCGAAGCGCGTGCGAACCTTCACCCGGGCATCGTCGATTCCCGCGCTGGCATCGCACGCATTCGCCATCAGATTTATGAGGACCTGCTCGAGCGCGCCCTGATCTGCCGCTACCGGAGGGAGCGATGGGTCGAACTCTTCCACCAGTTCGCAAGGCTCGGCACGGCCCGCCCGCACGGTACCCATCGCATTGCGGATGGCCTCGTGCAGATTGCACGGGCCTGTGATCTCGACCGGCTTTGCCCCGAGTTGCTGCATCCGATCGATCAATTGGGCAATTCGGTCGACTTCGGCGGATATCATTCGCGCCAGCGGTTTGTCCTTTCCCGCAACCCGCCGCGCGAGCAACTGGCTCGCCCCGCGAATGGCGGAGAGTGGATTCTTGATTTCGTGAGCCAATACGGCCGGAGCCCGCAGCTCTACCCGTTCGTTCTCGTCGTCATCGATCTCGGGTTGACCGGCGTCGGACAGTGTCAGCACACGCCATCCGGCAGCGCCATGCAACGGCGAACTGCTGATATTTACCCGCCGCTCTCCTTGCGCCGTCGCGATGGTCACGCCCCGCGCGACGATCCGCGCCTCCGCACTGCGCAGCGTCTCGCTCAACCGCTGGTCGGAAATGCCGATCACATCCCAAAAGCGCTTCTCGCGCAGCTTGCGCGCGCTGCGACCGAACATCTCCTCCGCTGCATGGTTGGCCTCCACGATGAGATCATCCTCGTCGAGTAGCAATACGGCGAAGATCAGCGCGGCGATCTGGGCACGCGCGTCGGGTACGCCCGTGCTTGTGGTCACGCGGCGCGGCGATGCATGAAAGGTTCGTAAAAGCGCTCGATCTCGTCGAGGACCGTGGCAGGATCGTCGATGAAATTGACGAAATTTCTGAATTCCGCCGAACCGTGCAAACCCTTTGTGTACCAGCCAAGGTGCTTGCGCGCGATCTTGGTGCCGACACCTTCGCCGTAATGGTCGAGCATCATCTTGTAGTGTTCTACAAGTACGGCATACTGCTCGTCGAAACCGGGGCTCTCGAGAATTTCGCCCGTTCGCCACCAATGCATGACCTGGCCGAGCAGCCATGGTTTGCCGTAGGCACCGCGGCCGATCATGATGCCGTCGGCTCCCGACTGGTCCAGCGCCCTGGCGGCATCGGCAATGGTGCAAATATCGCCATTCGCAATGACCGGAATCGACACGGCATCCTTCACCTTGCGGATGAAAGCCCAGTCGGCGCTACCCTTGTACATCTGGTTACGGGTGCGGCCGTGGACGGTGATCATCCTGACGCCGAGATCTTCGGCAATGCGCGCCAATTCGGGGGCGTTGAGATCGGCATGATCCCAGCCCATGCGCATCTTTACCGTCACCGGAACGTCGACCGCCTTCACGGTCGCTTCCATGAGCCTGGTCGCCAGGGGCACCTCGCGCATCAGGGCCGAGCCTGCCAGTTGGCCGACCACTTTGCGCACCGGGCAGCCGAAGTTGATATCGATAATGGCCGCGCCATTGTCCTGCTGAAGTTTCGCGGCTTCGGCCATGCTGTCGGGATCGCAGCCCACTAGCTGCATCGAAACCGGCTCCTCCGTCGTATCCCAGGCGGCCTTCTGAATGCTTTGGCGCGTTTCGCGGATCGCGGCTTCACTGGCGATCATTTCGGTCACATTGAGGCCTGAACCATAGCGGCGGACCAGCTTGCGAAACGGGAGGTCGGTAACCCCTGTCATCGGCGCGAGAACGACCGGTGTGTCGATCGACACGTCTCCGACAAGGATCGGCTTCGGCGGCGCCGCTGGAAGAGGGTGTGTGCTCATCGGAAATTCAATGCCTAAATATTGGGCAGCCACATAGTGCGTTGCGACCAAAACGGCAAGCGGCTAGCGCGCAGCTTCGATATGCAGGACACAGGCCCCCTCCCCCAATTCGCGGCGATCGTCGTTGCCGCCGGCAAGGGTCTGCGCGCGGGGCAAGAGCTGCCCAAGCAATTCGCGATCTGGAAGGGCAAACCGGTATTGCGGCATTCGGTTGAAACGCTGATCTCGGCCGGCGCGGATCCGTTGGTTATCGCGATTCCCCCCAATGGCGAACGCGCAGCGCGACATGCGCTCGCCGGGCTGACGGGTTTTACGCTGGTCGTCGGCGGCGAAACACGGCAGCTTTCGGTCGCCCGCGCGCTCGAGGAAGTTGGCGAGGCCGACCGGATTCTGATTCACGATGCGGCGAGACCGCACCTGCCCGTCGAGGTCATCGATCGTCTGCTGTCCGCATTGGAGAACACGGAGGGTGCTATCCCGGTCCTCCCGGTCGTGGATAGCCTGTCGATCGACACGGAAGGTATGATGGCCGGAAGCGCGCAGCGCGAACAGCTTCGCCGTGTTCAGACACCGCAGGCCTTCCGATATCGGCATATTCTCGAAGCCCATCGCGCCTGGGATGGCGAAACCGATGCGGGGGACGATGGGCAGGTGCTGCGCGCGGCAGGGGGCGATGTTGCCCATGTGCAGGGCGACGAACGCCTGGCGAAACTGACATTCGCGGAGGACTTCATGAAGGTTGCACCAGCCATTCGCACCGGAATGGGGTTCGATGTCCATCGCCTCGCCGAAGGGGAGGAGTTGTGGCTCGGCGGTATTCGCATCGAGCATGACAAGGGGCTCGCCGGGCACAGCGATGCCGATGTCGCGCTACATGCCATCGTGGATGCCTTGCTCGGCGCCGTCGCCAAGGGCGATATCGGCAGCCACTTTCCGCCGAGCGATCCGCAATGGAAGGGAGCCAGCAGCGATCGCTTCCTAATTCATGCCGGTAAGCTGGTCGGCGACTCCGGCTATCGCGTCGGCAATATCGACCTGACGATTATCTGCGAAGCGCCCAAAATCGGGCCGTATCGCGAGGCGATGCGCGAACGGATCGCCAATCTGCTCGACATTGACATCGGAGCGATATCGGTAAAGGCCACCACGACCGAACGGCTCGGCTTCGCCGGACGCGGCGAAGGCATTGCCGCGCAGGCAATCGTTTCGGTCATCAGGGAGTAGGCGAATGGGCATGAGACGGAACAGCAGGATAGTCACGACATTCATGACCGCCATCGCGCTCGTCCAGGCACAGTCCGCGCTGGCGCAGGCTTGCCTCGCCCCCGACGATGTGACCGATGCCGGGATTTATGCGATCCCGGTCGTGGCCGACGGTTTTCGCGTGTCATGCACCCCGCATCTTGCCGCAGACGGTTTCTTTGCGACGCAAGGCGAGGACTTCGTTGCTCCCTACAGCGCGATGCAGAGCGAACATTGGCCGGGCACGCTGCGCGTGTTCCTCGCTCTGGCCGCCAGTGACGGGACCGATGAACGGGCCGATGCCTTGGGCGAGCTTCCCGCCGATGCGCTCCGCCCGATCGTCGACGCGTTCCTTGCCCAGAAGATCGGCGAGGAGATCAAACCGAAGGACTGTTCGAAGATCGAACGGGCGATGGAATTGCTCGCGCCGTTGCCGCCCGAAAACCTCGGCGGCCTGCTTACCTTCATCCTCGACGTTACCGGCGTCAAGGAACCCACGATCTGTGACGCGGAAACGCAATGAGCGACGGTCTCCTCCCTCCCGAGATCGAAGAGCTCGCGAAGCGTGTGATCGAAGCGAACAGCGCAATAGGCCGCAAGGTGACCGTGGCGGAAAGCTGCACCGGCGGTCTGGTAGCCGCCGCTCTGACCGAGGTGCCCGGGTCTTCCGCCGTGCTCGACCGCGGTTTCGTGACCTATTCGAACGAATCGAAGATGGAATGCCTCGATGTCTCGCTCGAGATCATAGAGACGTTCGGTGCCGTATCGATCGCCTGTGCCTGGGCCATGGCGAAGGGCGCACTGGAACGAAGCAACGCCGATATCGCAGTCGCGATCAGCGGCGTCGCCGGACCTGGTGGAGGCACCGATCTGAAACCTGTGGGGACCGTGGTATTTGCCCGCGTGGTTCGCGGTGAGGAAGGCGAACCAGAAGGCGAACTCAAGCGCTTCGAACCGACTTCGCGTGCGGAAATACGCCGCGAAGCAACGATATGCGCTCTGGAATTGCTCCTGCCCTAAAGATTGGCCACCGCGTTTTCGCGGCCATAGAGTTCGTCCGCGCGATCTTCGAAAGCCTGCACCATCTTGCGAAACGCGCGGTCGAAATACTGCCCGGCCAGCGCTTCGAAGACGGCATTACGGAAAGTGAATTCGACGCAGAAATCGACTTCGCACCCCCCATCATCCGTGGCGGTGAATGTCCAGTTATTGTCGAGATCCTTCAACGGGCCATCGACGTAGATCACCTCGATATGATCGGGCCGGTGCTTCAGGACCCGCGAGGTGAACTTCTCCCGGATCGCCTTGAAGCCAATTAGCATGTCAGCGACCATCTCGGTTTCGCTGTCGCTCCGCACCCGCGTCGCGACGACCCAAGGCAGAAACTTGGCATAGTTTCCGACATCGGCAACCAGATCGAACATCTGTTCCTGACTATATGGAAGACGGCGTTTTTCGCGGATACCGGGCATCAGGCACCCTGTTTGGCGAGTTTCGCTTCGCGCGCCGCGCGCATTTGCGCAAAATCGTCACCGGCATGATAGCTCGAGCGTGTCAGCGGGCTCGAGGCCACCTGGAGGAAACCCTTAGCCCGGGCAATCGCGCCATAAGCGGCGAATTGCTTGGGCGTGACGAATTCCTCCACCTTCGCATGTTTGGGTGTCGGCTGGAGATATTGGCCCATGGTGATGAAATCGATATCCGCGCTGCGCATGTCGTCCATTACCTGGTGAACTTCGAGCCGGGCCTCGCCGAGGCCCAGCATGATACCCGACTTGGTGAAGATCAGCGGATTGTGCGCCTTGACCTCTTCGAGCAGGCGCAGCGAGGCATAGTAGCGCGCGCCTGGGCGGATGGTCGGGTAGAGCCGCGGCACGGTCTCGAGATTGTGGTTGAAGACGTCGGGACCCGCTTCGCAGATCTCGGCGATCGACTGCTTCATCCGCCCTTTGAAGTCGGGAGTGAGGATTTCTATCGTCGTATCGGGCGTCTCGCGGCGCAGCGCGGTGATGACCTTCACGAACTGGCCCGCACCCCGATCCGGGAGATCGTCGCGGTCGACACTGGTGATGACAATATGTTCGAGCCCCATCGCGGCGGCTGCGGCGGCAGTGTGTTCCGGTTCCAGCGGGTCGACCGGCATCGGCATGCCAGTCTTGATATTGCAGAACCGGCAAGCGCGGGTGCAGGTATCGCCAAGGATCATCACCGTGGCGTGCTTCTTGGTCCAGCACTCGCCGATATTCGGGCACGCCGCTTCCTCGCACACGGTGTGCAGGTTCAGGTCGCGCATCAGCTTACGCGTTTCCTGATAGCCTTGGCTGACAGGCGCCTTTACCCGAATCCAATCGGGCTTGCGCTGCATCTGCGGGCGATCGCCCTCGGGCTTCGGCGGAGAGGAGAGGTCGTTCATGTCGCGGCCCATCTAAGCCCTCGCAGTCCGGGCCGCAACCATGGCATTCGTATTAGGAAGCGGGCTCCGAAAGATCGATGGGAATGCGTTCTCCCGTGAGAGGATCGGATGTGGCCAGCGTTTCCTCCTCGCCCACGGGCAAGGGAATGAGTTCGCTGCGTATCTCACGGCGATCGAGGTCCATTACAGCACCCTTCCCGCCGATCGCATGGGCAATTGCCGTCAGCCCGATCGTCACCGGTTCGGGATCTATGGCCTCCAGCGCAAGGTCGCTTGCCTGCATGGCGACTTTCGCGCCGGAAATGTCCGAG
>MDTE01157098.1_pt1 | contig 13040 bp, 12 predicted proteins | sample 811231 | NCBI WGS metagenome assembly MDTE01 (sample SAMN05326651, study PRJNA326480) | marine metagenome | isolation source: seawater | place: Indian Ocean: Red Sea | collected 2010
TACCATATTTCTTCTGAAAAAATTAAAAAGAAATTAGGATTTTCAAATAAATTTACAATAAAAGATGCTGTAGTAGATTTAATTAGTGCAATGGATAAAAAACTTATTACAAATACTCTTGATAATGAGTTTTATTTTAATATTAAAAGAATGAATTCAATAAACTTAAAGTAAATTATGAAGGTAAGATATTCATATTTATCTCAACAATTTTCAAATTGCGAGGATCTTTGGAGAGATCTTAAAAAATTTGTAAAAACTGGTGATTTTACATTGGGAAAACCATTATCTGTTTTTGAAAATAAGTTTGCTAGACTGATTGGAACTAAATATGCTGTAGGAGTAAATTCAGGCACAGATGCTATAAAATTAAGTCTAAAGTCTATTGGAATTAAAAATGGAGACGAAGTAATAACTGCTGCTAACACTTTTGTAGCAACAGTTGGTGCAATTTGTGAATTAGGCGCAAAACCAGTATTTGTTGATTGTGATGATACTTTTTGCATGAATGTTGACTTGGTAGAAAAAAAAATAACAAGAAAGACTAAGGCAATAGTTCCAGTTCACTTTACAGGATACATGACGAACATGAAAAAACTAAACAACATTTCAAAAAAATATAATATTCCGGTAGTTGAAGATGCTTGTCAGTCTATTTTAGCAGAAATAAATGGAAAAAAAGCCGGGACTTGGTCTAATTATGGAGCATTCTCAATGCATCCATTAAAAAATATAAATGTTTGGTCTGATGCTGGAATGATTGTGACTAGCAATAAGAAAATTTATGAAGAGCTAAAACTGTTAAGAAATCATGGATTAGTAGATAGAGATCATGTAAAAATTTGTGGGTACAACAGTAGGTTAGATACTTTTCAAGCAGTCGTAGGGAATTGGTTGATACCAGATGCCGTCAAAATATCAAAAAAAAGAATCGAGAATGCAAAATATTTGGATCAAAATCTATCAAAAATTAAAGGAATTAAAATCCCACCAAGACCAAATAATTATAGAATTGTATTTCATTTATATATTGTCTTTGCAAAAAAAAGAGACCAACTGCTTAAGTATTGTTTAAAAAAGGGTATAGAGGCGAAAATTCACTATCCTATTCCAATGTATAGACAAGAAGCTATGAAATCTTTAAATCATAAAGTTGGAGATTTTCCTGTAAGCGATTATCACGCAAAAAATATAATTAGTTTTCCATGTGACCAGCATCTTTCAAAAAAACAACTCAATTATATAATTAAGACTGTAAAAGACTTTTATAATTAAACTATTTGGTTATGAGGATAATTCTTAATCCTGCATCTAGCAAGGAATATGATATAAGAATGTTATCATCTTTTAGCAAAGCTTTGGAAGAGCTAGGTCACCAAACTATTTTATTAAAAAAACAATTTAAAAACAGAGAAATGTTAGAGTTTATAAAAACTGATAAGGATGTTTTATTTCAAGTTAATCAATTTACTAATTTTAATTTAAGAAGCAGGTATCCACACATAAGAATAGTATCTTGGTTCCAAGATATATTTCCTTCAATATCACAATCCATTGAAAAATTTAATCTAACAGAAAATGACTTATTTTACACTTTAGGTGATCCAAAAGTTCTGGGATTTAATAATACAAAAAAACTATACGTGAAACCATTTTATTCAGGTGCGGATTTTAAGCAAGCAACATCAGTGGAAAAAAAGTATGACTTATCATTAGTTGGTTCTATCCTGCCAGCACCAAGTGGAAGTAAATTTTATGATAGCCAAGAAATAGTATTTACACATCTTACAAAAATAAAAATAAAACATTTATTAAAATCAATAATTTTTTTTTTATTAAAAAAAAAAATTCCAAACTTTTTTGAAATTATTGAGCAAAATTATGACTTTCTTAATGGAAGTTTAGATATAGGAGCATTGGAAAATATAATGAAAACTGAAGGTGCCCCTGAATATGCAGTTGATTTTTTGTGTAGAGAGTATCCTAGAATATTAGATAGATATAATTTAATAAATCTAGCTTTGAAAGTAAGTAATAATCTTATTTTAGCTGGTTCAGGATATAATTCTTATAGTAATTTTAAAAAATTTTCACATGGTCTAATAACAGATCAAAAAAAAATCGAAAAAATATTTTATTCCTCTAAAATAAATTTAACGAATAATACCCATGGTCTTGCTTTACATTCAAGAGTAATTGAATGTATGGCCTGTGAAGGATTTGTTATGTCTCACAAGTCTCCTAGAGACAACACCCATGGTGGATTTTTAAAAAACTTTGAAGAGGGTAAACATTTTGCCTTTTACGATAAAAATAATTTCAGTGAGACAGTCACTAAGTATTTGAAAGATGAAAAACTTAGAATGAATATTGGAAAAGAGGCAAAAAAAATAATATTAGCTGAGCATTCTTGGAAAAAAAGAGCAGAGGAGCTCTTACGTGATCTTAAATAAATTTAAAAATATGTATATTTATAATTTGTAATTAATATTTAATAGACAAAGAAACTTAAACTGTTTATTAAAAAAGTTGAATTAAAATTTTATTTGTTATGAAAATTAATTACGTAAATGTAAATAAACAGTTTCTTGATGAAAAAAAACATTTAATTAAAATTTTAACTAGAATTTTATCTAAAGAAAGTCATGTTGGTGGAGATGAAATATCAAAATTTGAGAAAAATATTTCTAAAGTTTGCAAAAAAAAATATACAGTTGCTCTAAATAGTGGAACAGATGCTTTAACACTATCATTGCACCTTTTAGGGGTAAAACGTGGTGATGAAGTAATAACGCCACCCAATTCTTTTATTGCTTCGACCGCATCAATTATTCATTTAGGAGCTAAGCCAGTTTTTGTTGATGTAAAAGATGATCAAAATATAAATGAAAATTTAATTGAAGAAAAAATTTCAAAAAAAACTAAAGCAATCATGCCAGTACATTTAACTGGAAGAATGTGTAATATGGAACAAATTATAAAAATTAGTAAAAAATATGGCATTCCAGTAGTTGAGGATAGTGCTCAATCTATTCTTTCAAAATATAAAAATATACCCGCGGGAAGTTGGGGTGACATAGGTTGTTTTTCGGCACACCCTTTGAAAAATTTGAATGCAATGGGAGATGGTGGATATTTAACCACAAATAATCGTAAAATTTTTGAGAAATCAAAAAGTTTAAGAACCCATGGCATGATTGATAGGAATAAAGTTAAAGATTTTGGTCATGTTTCTCGCTTAGATACAATCCAAGCAGCTGTATTGAACTTTAGACTTAAGAAATTGAATGATATTATTAAAAAAAGAAGAAGAAATTTCATACAGTATAAGTCTTTATTAAATAAAGATCATGTTTTTTTTCCATTAGAAAAGAAAGAGGAATTTAATACTTATCATACATTTGTTGTTCAGGTAGATAAAAGAGATGAGCTCAAAAAATATTTAAATAAAAATGGAATTTCAACTGCAATTCACTATCCAATTCCAATTCATTTACAACCAGCTTATAAAAAAATTTTTAAAGATAGAGAAAATTATCCTAACACAGAAAAGCAAGCAAAAAGAATTTTGACTTTACCAATTAATCAATATTTAAATAATTCTCAAATAGCCTATATCTGTAAAAAAATTAATTCATTTTATAAATGACAAAAAAATTTAAAGATAAAGAAGTTAAACTATTCTATGAAATGCTAAGGATTAGACAGATAGAATGGCACATTGCGAATGAATATAATAAATTTAAAATGCGTTGTCCTGTACATTTATCTATAGGACAAGAGAGCGTGCCAGTGGCCGTAAGTAACAACCTAAATAAAAATGACCAAGTTGTCACTGCACACAGATCTCACGCGCATTATCTAGCAAAAGGTGGGAATTTAAAAGCCATGATTTCAGAACTTCATGGAAGGGTAACAGGTTGTGCAAAAGGTCTAGGAGGATCGATGCATTTAATTGATATGAAAGCTGGAGTAACAGCGGCTGTTCCAATTGTTGGAAGTACTCTACCAATTGGAGTGGGGAAGGCTTGGGGAAACAAGCTATCAAAAAAAAAAGATATCGTAGTTATATTTTTTGGAGACGGTGCAACTGAGGAAGGAGTGTTTCTTGAAAGTTTGGATTTTGCTGCTTTACATGATTTAAAAATATTATTTGTATGTGAAAATAATCTATATTCAGTTTACTCTAGAATAAATAAAAGACAAAATAAGAAGAGATCAATAACCTCTATATCAAAATCAATTGGAATAGAGAGCAAATATTACAGTAATCACGATGTATTAAAAATTAATAAGGATTTAGAGAGTATAATTTTAAATATCAGAAAAAAATCTAAACCTTACTTAATAGAGGTAGATACATACAGATATTTAGAGCACTGTGGCCCTAATTATGATGATGATTTAAATTATAGGCCAAAAAGTGAAATTAAAAAATGGGAACAAAACGACCAAATAAATAAACTAAGAAGTAAATTACTTAAATTAGGAAAATTAAACACTATTCTAATTAACAAAATCGAAATTCTAATTAGAAAAGAAATTTTGAGCGCCTTTCGATTCGCTAGATCAAGCAAATATCCATCAAAAGACTTATTATATAAGTATATTTACTTTTAATTATGAAAACAAAAGAATTATATTTTCATGAAGCCATCAATCAGGCAATAAAACAATCAATACAAAAAGATAATAAAGTTATTCACTGCGGCTTAGGCGTAGATGATCCCAAGGGTGTCTTTGGAACTACTCTTGATTTACATAAAAAATTCAAAAAAAATATATTTGATATGCCAACCGCAGAAAATTCAATGACTGGTATTGCTTTGGGTATTAGTCTAGAAGGATATAGACCAATAATAGTCCATCAAAGAGTTGAATTTTCCTTATTATCACTAGAGCAAATTATAAATCAAATCGCAAAATGGAGATTTATGAGTGGAGGAAAAAATAAAGTCTCTTTAGTAATAAGATTAATTATTGGTAAGGGATGGGGACAAGGACCACAACATAGTCAGTCATTAGAGGTTTTGTTTTCTCATATACCAGGATTAAAAGTTGTATGTCCCTCAAATCCATTAGATGCGAAGGGTATGTTGATTGAGAGTATTTTTGACAACAACCCAGTAATTTTTTTTGAACATAGATGGCTGCATGGAACTAAATCATATGTGCCTGAAAAATTTTTTAAAAAAGATATAACTAAAGCAAAAGTTTTAAGAAAAGGTAAAGATTTAACAATCATTTCATATTCTAATGCTTTAATAGAAACTTTAAAGGCATCAGATTTTCTAAATAAAAACAATATAAATGCCGAGGTAATTGATCTTAGAGTTTTAAGACCGTTGGATAAAAAAACACTAATTAAAAGTGCAAAAAAAACAAAAAAAGTTTTAATTGTTGATAATGGGATGATTGAATATGGTATCAGTTCAGAAATTTCGTCTTTACTATATGAGAATATTAAAAAAGTTGAAGTTCATAGAATTGGAGTTAAAGATGTTCCAATTCCATCTACAGTTTCTTTAGCAAAATTATGTTACCCAGAAATCACAACAATAGTAAACAAAGTACTCAAAATTTTAAACAAAAAAGTTAAAGATAAAATTCCTGAAAGAAAAAATCCAGATCAACCAGATATATCTTTTAGGGGACCTTTTTAATGATTAAGTCAGCTAACATTTTAGCTACTTATAAAAATAAAGTTTTAGTTCAAAAAAGAGATTTTTCTAAAAATATTAAATATAAGGGCTACTATTGTTTGTTTGGAGGTCACTTACATAAAAATGAGAGTTTTATTAAAGCTGCAAAAAGAGAATTTTTTGAAGAGACTAATTTAAAGATCAATTCATGTAAATTTTTTTTAGAACTTAAATTTAGTTTTAAAAGAGTATCTTATATGAAAAAATTTTATCATTACAAACTTGACAAAGCATGGAAAAAATATTTTATTTTTCGAGAGGGCGAGTCATTTGAACTAATATCAAAGAAACAACTAATGAGAAAAAAATTTGTTCCCTTCGATCTTTGTGCAATATTATATTATTATAGCCATAAAGACTATTAATTATGAGTATTTATGTTCAATATTTTTAAAAAAAAACTTTCAAGAGAAATATTAGTAAGTGAAAAAAATGAAACCATTCAGAATGCACTGAATAAAGTTTTCTTAGTTACTTCATGGGGATATGGAGCTGGTCAGTAGTTTTCTAAACCTTTGATCAATAAATGTAGAGCCAATCAAGTAAAAATTTACTTGATAATATTATAATTATTAAAAAGGTTAATAAAGCAAGACTATAATGTGTAAATTTAGAAAATACTTTGGGAATAGAAAAAGATATAAATTATAAAATAATTAAATTGAATAAAAGTTAATAAGAACTATATATCCAAAAAAAATCATTATGAATTATAAAGAAGATTTAAAAATTGGCTTTAAAAAGATCAGCATACCTTATCATTTGGCAAAACAAGATATAATAATTAGATTTCGACTATCAGTACTAGGTCCTATTTGGTTAACTATTTCAACAGGACTTTTTATTGCCTCGCTTACTTTTATAATGAATGTTGGGATGGGGGCTGAACTACTTAGAATTTTACCTCACTTATCGACAGGACTAATAATTTGGACTTTTATCCAAAGTTCAATAAACGACTCATGCACTGTTTATATATCAAATAGCGAACTAATAAAAAATTTACCAATTCCAAAAAGTATATTTATTTTTCAATTTTTAATAAGAAATTTTATAATATTTATTTTTAATTTAATAAACTTCATAATTGTTTTAATTTTTTTTAAAAATACAATAAATATAAATATTTTATATTTAATACCAAATCTTATTCTTTTTTTTATTATAATGATTAATATTTGTCTTCTTATAAGTTTACTGGCAACTAGATTTAATGATATACTTCAAATGGTTAGTATATTTTTACAGATATTTTTTTTTATAACTCCTATTTTTTGGCTTCCGGATTTAATTGAGGGAAAATTTATTTTTTTAGATCTAAATCCTCTTTATCATTTAATTGAGTTAATTAGAGCTCCTCTTCTGGGATACAATATCAAAAATATAACCTTAGTTTATTGTTTAACATTCTCAGTAATATTAAGCATCTTAAGTTATATTGCTTATAAAAAAAACTATTCTAGAATTATTAACTGGTTATAAAATGGCTAAAATATCAATTAAGAATTTAATATTAGATTACGAAGTTTTTAAATCTGGACATAGATCAATTAAGAAAAAATTTTTAAGCAAAGCTACTGGGGGGAGAATTGAGGATGCTATAAAAAAATTTCGAATACGTGCTTTAGATGGAATATCCTTGGAAATTTCTGACGGAGATGTTATTGGACTCTCTGGGCATAATGGATCTGGCAAGACAACTTTATTAAAAGTAATTGCAGGAATATATGAACCAACTGTAGGATCTATTGAAATTGATGGGTCTTTGTCATGTTTTATATCTCCAAATGCAGGACTGAACGTAGAATTAAATGGAATAGAGAATATAAAAACAATGTGTTTACTTAGAGGTATTGAGATAGAAAAAATAGAAAAAATAATTGATGATGTAAAAAATTTCTCTGAATTAGATGACTACATAAATTTACCAGTAAAAACTTATTCAGCTGGTATGATCTCAAGACTTGGATTTTCAATTTCTACTTCTATGAATTCTGAAATTTTACTAGTAGACGAAGGGCTAGGCGCTGGTGATAAAAATTTTCAAGATAAAGTAAAAAAAAGATTAGATAGTTTTTTAGAAAATTCTAAAATTTCAATTTTTGCAACACATGACAAGCAATATCTGAAATCAATTGGAGCAAAAATTATTACTTTAGAAAAAGGAAAAATAATTTAATTAATGCATACATTTGAATTAGATTAATTATTTAACAAAAGTTATTTAAATTTCTTTCACTTAATAAGTAATGTTAAAACACCTATGCTTGTCCTGTTTGTGAAATTTGTAGACACAAGAGACTTAAAGTCTCTCGGTCCTTATACGGGGTCGTGCTGGTTTGAAACCGGGCACCACAACTAAAAATTATTTAAAATTAAATACTTTGTTATTTTTAAATTATTTATAATTTTCAAGAAAATCTGTGGCTAATACTTCATTCCCTCTCTCATTAAAATGGACATCTTTTTGAAAATAATAGGTATTGACCACCTCTTGAGAATTACCTAATTTTTTTTTAAAAAAACTGGGAAATGAATTATAGAACGCATCACATTTTCCTTTACAAAATTCTTTCCAAATTAAAACATGATTTGAATTTGGACTATCATAAAGTATTTGAGTGGGCCAAGGATAGACTCCAACAGAAAATTTTATATTATTGTTTTTACATAACTCATAAATTTTATTCATCATATTAATACTTTTTTGAATTGATTTTTGTAATCCTAATTTACCAAATCCATTATCACTATCATCAATAGTCCAAGCTGCTCTTCTAAATGTCTTAAGATAAATATCAGAATTTGTATTTTTATTAGAATTATTTATAAATCTATCATAAAAAAAATCAATTACAGGAAAAGTTTTATCTTTTTCAACTTTATAATGCATATCGATAACCTTGCCATTTACTATTTGATAATTTGATTCATCTTGAATATCGCTAATATCTACATAGACTACTACCTCTTTAGTCTCATTGTTATTTTCTAGGAATTCTTTTAACCTCAAGAAGTATATTGTTGGTGAATATGTCGCCACTCCCAGATTAGCTATTCTTTTATTTTGTAATTTTTTGTCAATAATACCTACAAATGTCTTTTCATAAGTAAGGCCAATCCCCTCAACAAAACTGTCTCCAAGGAAAACTATATCATATTTTTTATGCTCTTTTTTCTTATTACAGGGCGATTTCATATTTTTTTGGTTTGTACAAATACGATATTCATAATTATCCCATAATCCAAAACCATCATAATTAGGAGCCAAAGTATGATGATATGAAGAATGTTTTATTCGTAAACCCCTGATGTCATCAGTTCTAGATTTGATTGGTGAGTATTTCAGAAAGATTGATCCTAAAAAAAAATCAAAAATAAGAAATAGGATCATTGTAAAAATTAATACAACCAAAAAATCACTATAATATTTTAATTTCAACATTTAATAAATTATTACTTATAATTTTTAACTTATTTTATGTTATACTCATATCTTAAATAAATAACGTTAATTAAATAATATTTTGCAAACTTTAACGATTGCTATAGATGAAATTTATCAATTAATTTTGATGCAAAAATATAATAAAACACAGCAATTTCAATGTTAAAAGATGCACAAGTTCAGGGTATATTTTATAAAGTAAAAAATTTATAAGATTTTTCCCTAAATACTAATTAAAATTTAAATTAAACTTTTAATTTTACTATGAATATTTTAATAATAGGTGGGACTAACTTTATAGGACCGAATTTAATAAAATATCTTTCAAAAGAAAATTATAAAGTTACAGTATTCACTAGAGGAATAAGAAATATCCCTGTTGGTGTTAAAAGCATAAAAGGTAATCGTGATTTGAATTTCACCAAAGCGCTTAATAAGGATTGGGATTTTGTAATTGATACCTGTGGCTATTTTCCTGCTCAATTAGAAAAATCTTCGAAATTTTTCTTTGATAAATGTAAAGCATATATTTTTATTTCAACGGTAAATGTTTATAAAAATATGCTAACTCCGAAAATAGATGAAACTTATCCGACTTTTAATACACTGATATTTGAAAGATTTAGAAGTTTGAATAAAAAAAATTATGGTCCATTGAAATCTAGTTGTGAAAAAATATTAAAAAAATTTTTTCCCAATAATCATATAATTTTAAGACCAGGTTATATAACGGGACCAAATGATCCTTCAAAGAGGTTAATTTTTTTATTAGAAAAAATCTACAAAGGAAAAGATTTTTTTTTACCCGGAACCCCAGATGATCTTTGGCAAGTTCTAGATGTCATAGATTTTGCTAAATTTATAGTCACTATAATTCAATCAAATATATTTGGAACTTTTAATGTAACTGGACCTAGTTTGAAAATAAAGGAAATTTTAGATAAAATTTTATTTATAAATAAATTAAAAAAGAACTATCATTGGCAAGCTAGTCAGAAATTTATTCATAATTTAAATTTAAACAATATTTATGAATGGGCAAATTTGTCACCAAATATCAAATATTTGTATGATATAGACAATTCTAAAGCGATTAAGCAAGGTCTAAAATTCGAGCCATTTGCAAAAACTTGCCTTAAATTAATAGATATCCGAACCAAAAAGATTAAATGATTTAATTTTAAGTTTTTTTGTTAATAAATGCCTTATTAACTTGTCGTAAAAAATATATATTATATAAATAGATTATGAGAGTTGGAATTGTTGTACCAAGATTTATTCAAAACTATGGGGATTATTATCAAATACCTTTAGGGTTAGCATACATTGCTTCGGCAGTAAAATCAGATGGCCATGAACTTTTTGGCTTAAATTTGAATCATGAATTTGGTCAAACAAAAGACTTAGTATCAGATTTTGTAAAAAAAAATTCTTTAGATGTAATAATGACTGGTGCAATATCCTCATTCATATCAAATGTAAGAGATATTTTTTCTTCAGCAAAAAGCGCAAACCCAAAAATTATTAGTATTGGTGGTGGTGGAGTTGTTAGTAGCGACCCATTGATTGCATTAGATTTAATGAAAATTGACTATGGTGTTTTTGGAGAGGGTGAAACAGTAATTAAAAATTTATTAAAATGTATAAAAGAAAAGAGCGATCCCAGAAATGTAAAAGGAATTATATTTAAGCATGAAAATAAAACTCACAAGACTGTAGATCAACCTGCAGAGATGGATTTATCAAAAATAGCATGGCCTGATTATGATATATTAGGTTTTGAGCATCATTTTAAAATGCAGAAGGAAAATGATACTTATTTTTTAAGTTCTTCAAAAATCAAGAACCCTAAATCAATCGATATGATTACAAGCAGATCATGTCCGTATAGCTGTACATTTTGTTTTCATCCTGTTGGTAAAGTTTACAGAGAAAGATCTTTAGATGAGTATTTTATGGAATTAGATCATATACTAGGAAAATATGATTTAACATTTATTTCAATTTTGGATGAATTATTCTCTTTAAGAAAACCAAGATTAATTGAGTTCTGTAAAAGAATTAAAAATTATAAATTAAATTGGTTAGTACAACTCCACGTTAACAGCGCTGATCCTGAAATTTTAGATATAATGAAAGACTCAGGTTGTGCGATAATCAGTTATGGTATGGAAAGTATGAGCCCTAAAGTTCTCGAGAGCATGCAGAAAAAAGCTAAAAAACCAAGAATAGACCTTACTTTGAAAAATACTTTCGAGAGAAATATTGGTTTGCAGGGAAATTTTATTTTTGGTGATACCGCAGAAACAATTGAAACAGCAAATGAAACTATGCAATGGTGGGCTGAAAATAGACAATATAGTGTTCACTTAAATAGACTTTTAGTATTTCCAGGTAGCCCTGATTATATAATGGCTGAACGGGATGGAATGATACCTGATAGAGTTAAATACTCTTTGGAACTACCAGTAAATTTAAATATATCTAATATGAATTTAAAGAATCTAGAACATATAGAATTTCAGATTTGGGTTCATAACGATAGCTTATTAAAACTTCCTAAAAAAAGAGTAAATTGGTCTAAATCTGAAATACAAACTAAAGGTAGAAATACTGCTTGGGACATAGATCTAAACTGTTGGAATTGTGATGAAGAAAATAATTATAAAGAAATAATCTTAAGAGATAAAGCAGAACAAGGTATTTTTATTAAATTGCAGTGCAAACATTGCAGAGCCAGAATTGACATACCTAATGAAAAATCAAATGAGCCAGATTATTCAATAAATTTAGAGACTTCAAAAGAATTAATTACTGAGGACTTTAAGATAAGAAATACAAAGGATTTAGATATTAAATCAAAAGCAAGCGTGATTATATCTAAAGCAAAAATTATAAACAACAGAATTAAAAGTTTAATTTCATCAATTTACGTAAAAATAAAAAATAAATATTTTCAAGCAATACTACCAATTATACTAAACCCCAAACTGACTTTTAAAAGAAAATTGGTTTTAATATTTGGAGCTATATATCACATTCTTCGAAAGGTTCCTGCCAAGATATATAGAAAGATATTTAAGAAAAACAATTCAATTACTCAAATCCAAGATGAAAAAACAGAGAGTCATATTAAAGAAGTTAATAAAAATTCAACTTTAGAGGAAAAAATATCTTACTTTAGAAAAGTTGGATGGGATTTAAGACATAATCCGTTTAATTATCAACTTCATATTGATTTTGCTCAGTCGTTAATTTTTTTAAAAGAATATAGAGCAGCTAAATTGCATTTAGATCAAGCAAACGAGTACGGAGATGAAAAAATTAAAATTTTAGCACAAGAAAAAATTAAAGATCTTTTAAATATGGATGATTATCAACAAAATAAAGATACAATTTTCATATCTGTTAGTAACGAGGAGGCTCCATATAGAAAATCGAGAGCAGAAGGTGTGAAATATGATAGAAAAAAAGAAGACAATTTTCCATCATATTCAAGAGCCGATGCAAGAAAGAGTATAATGAACCCAGCTGCTCGAAAATCAATTAAAGAGCAAATAGTCTTTCGAGATTAGTAAATAGATTTAAATTTCAAATAAATCCCATGCTAGAAATCAATTATGATACAGAAGTAAAGAAACACAATAACATGCTAGTAGATAAACTACGAGATTTTGGTTCTGAAAATCTTCAATTTTGGGTACCCGAAGACAATATTATTAAAAGCTTAATGAGTATGATTTATTCTTTAAGTGAAAATAATATTAAAGATTTTAAAATATCAATAGATCTTAATACTATAAAGCCAATTAAACCCGAGCAAGTAGTCGATAGTTTGAAAAAGTTTTCAATTTGCAATTTTGAAATTGATCAAAAAAATATTTTATTAA
>MDTE01172170.1_pt1 | contig 13040 bp, 13 predicted proteins | sample 811231 | NCBI WGS metagenome assembly MDTE01 (sample SAMN05326651, study PRJNA326480) | marine metagenome | isolation source: seawater | place: Indian Ocean: Red Sea | collected 2010
ACCATTAGTTCACAGAGCAACTCCTCAATGGTTTATTTCTATGGATAGTCATAAGCTTAGAAATAAAGCTTTAAAAGCAATTGATGAAACAAACTTCTATCCTAGTAAAGGAAAGGAAAGATTAAAATCTATGATTGAAACAAGACCTGACTGGTGTGTTTCAAGACAAAGAGTCTGGGGAGTTCCATTACCTATTTTTATTAACAAGAAGACAAGTGAAATTTTGGTTGATGATGAGGTTTTTGATAATATTGCGAAAATTTATGAAAAAGAAGGATCTGATTGTTGGTTTTCGGATGATCCACAAAAATTTCTCGGAAAAAAATATAAAGCTAAGGATTTTGAAAAATTAAGTGATATCGTAGAGGTATGGTTTGATAGTGGATCTACTCACTCATTTGTACTAGAAAAAAGAAAAGATTTAAAATGGCCAGCATCGATGTATCTTGAGGGATCAGATCAACACAGAGGGTGGTTCCATTCTTCTTTGCTTGAATCATGCGGAACTAGAGGAAAAGCACCATTTGAGTCAATTCTATCACATGGATTTGTCGTAGATGGAAAAGGATTAAAAATGTCAAAATCTTTAGGGAATGTAATTGCGCCTGAGGATATCTTAAAGAAATATGGTGCAGATATATTAAGAATTTGGGTTGCATCATCAAATTATGCAGAAGACTTAAGAATAGATTATTCCATTTTAGACCAACACTCTGAGTCTTATAGAAAAATTAGAAATACTTTTAGATACTTACTAGGAAATTTAAATGATAATTTTGATGATCTAGATTTAGATAATTTTGATTATGATGAATTACCAGAATTAGAAAAATTTATGCTTCATAAAATTTATTGTTTAAATTTAGACTTTAAGAATTATTTTAAAAATTATGATTTCCATAATTTATACAAAGATTTATTAAATTTTTGTACTGTAGATTTATCTGCATTTTATTTTGATATAAGAAAAGATGCATTATATTGTGATCCTATAAAGTCTAAAAAGAGAAAATCAACTTTATTAATTTTAAATATAATTTTAGATTCTTTACTAAGGTGGTTTGCACCAATCTTATCTTTTACTACAGAAGAAATTTATCAACTTGTAGCAAGCAAAAAGAAAAGTATTCATTTAGAGAAATTTATTAATTATCCAGAAAAATTTAGAAATATTGAATTAAATAATAAATGGGAGCAATTATTAAAGATTAGAGATATTTGTAATTTAAGTATCGAAGAAAAAAGAGCAGATAAAACATTGGGCTCAAGCCTGGAAGCTTCATTAAAAATTAAATTAAACAAGAAAAAATTAGAAATAGTCAAGAATATTGATCTTGCGGAATTATGCATTACCTCTTTGGCTCAAATTGAAGAAAGTGATCAAGAAGATATTATAGTTGAAACCGCAAAAGCAGAGGGTAATAAATGTTCAGTATGTTGGAAGATTAGTAATCAACCTTGTGAAAGACATGGATAAATAAATGTTTAAAAATAATTTTTTAAGTTTTTTAATTGTAGGGATTATTTTTACGTTGGATCGACTAAGTAAATATATGATTTTAAAGTTATCAGAACCTTTAGGAGAATTAAATATAACTGTTACTTCTTTTCTCAATTTAAATTTATTATGGAATAATGGTATTGCATTTGGCTTATTTTCTTTTGATAAGAATCTTTATTATAACTTGGTAACATTAATTATAATCTTAGTTACAATTTTGGTAATTTGGTTTGCGTATAAAACCAAAGGTATGGAAAAAATATGTTTTTTATTTATTATTGGAGGATCTTTTGGTAATATGTTTGATAGATTTTATTATTCATCAGTTATAGATTTTATTGACTTCAGCTATAAAAATTTTCATTGGTTTATATTTAATGTTGCTGATATATTTATTAGTTTGGGAGTAATTTTACTTATTTGTTTAGAAATTTTTAAAAATAAAAAAAATGAAAATAGTCTTTAGAGTAATAATAATTTCTTTTTTTTTAGCATCATGTCAGACTGCAAAAGATGCATTTACTTTAAAAAAGAAATCAAGCACAGATGAGTTTCTAGTTGAAAAAAAAAGCCCCCTAGTATTACCTCCTGATTATGGGAAACTTCCAATACCAGGCACGAAAGAAAAAGAAGAAAGAGTGACAGACAATAATGAAATTAAGACATTAGTAACGAATGATAATCAAAATTTATCAACACAAGTGGAAAAAAATACAAAACCTTCATCGATAGAACAGTCAATTCTAAAAGAGATTGAATAAATTTGATGTTAACAAAAAATATAAAGATTAGGAATTTTTCTATTAAAATTTCATCAATAAAAAAGAAACAATTTTTTAAATTATTAAATAATTTGATAAGAAATAATAATCAAATTTTTTTCTCTATGGGGAGGGGTTACAAAGATAAATATACTAAAAAATTAATTTCAAGATTAAAAAAAATAAAAGAGATTAATTTAATAGGTATAGGAGGATCAATTCTTGGAGCAAAAGCTATTTATAATTTTTTAAGACCAATTTCAAAAAAATTTAATTTTATTGATAATTTTTCAAAATATTCTTTTAAAAAAGGAAATAAAATTAATTTGATTATTTCTAAATCAGGAAATACTCTAGAAACTATAGCAAACTCAAATATATATCTTAATAAATCCTGCAAAAATATTTTTATTACTGAAAATAAAAAAAGTTATTTAATGGACTTAGCCAATAAACTTAAAGCAGAAATTATTTATCATAATAACTATATTGGTGGGAGATATTCAGTTTTATCAGAAGTTGGAATGCTTCCAGCACAACTAATGGGATTTAAACCTGAAAAATTTAGAAGATACAATGATTTAATAAAAAACAAAAAATTTTTAAATAACTTGGTTGAAAATGTTTTAAAAATATTAATTTTAAGAAAAAAAAATAAAACCAACTCTATAGTTTTAAATTATGATGAAAACTCGCATGAATTATTTTTATGGTATCAACAACTGGTTGCTGAAAGTCTAGGAAAGAAAAGTAAAGGAATACTTCCGATGATTTCTGAAATGCCTCGTGATAACCATAGTCTAATGCAGTATTATCTTGATGGAACTCAAAATCATTTTTTTACCCTGTTTTTTGCTAAAGAGAAAAATTCAAAAAAAATTATTAATAACTCAATTTTAAAAACACATAATTATCTTAAATATAAAAATTTAAATGATATTTTATATTCGCAATTTTGTGCCACACAGAAAGTTTTTTTAAAAAAGAAAATTCCATTTAGAAGTTTAATAATTTCCAAAAAGAATGAAGAAACTTTAGGAGAACTTTTTACTTTTTTTATTCTTGAAACAATTTTGCTTGGTAAAGCAATGAATCTTAATCCTTTTGATCAACCTGCTGTGGAGTTAATTAAAAGAGATACTGTGAAATTTTTAAAGAATATTTAAATCACAAAAAAAAATTTTTGAAATGCCATAATTTCTTTCTTCAAAAACTTTAATTTTATTTGTTATTACTAAACAGTCTTTTTTATGCCTATGAATTATAATTATTCCATTTTTATTAAGATATTTTTTTTCAATTATTTTTTCTATGATTTTATTGATCTTTACTTCTCTATAGGGCGGATCTAAAAAAATAATGTCAAATTTAGATGTTATTTGATTTTTTGATTCAAAAAAATCAAAACAATCTGACAAAAAAACTTCATAATTTTTATTTTTTTTTAAAGACTTTAAATTTTTTTTTAAAACATTAATCACTTGAGGATAATTTTCAAAAAAGATAACTTTCTTTGCACCACGAGACAAACATTCAATCCCAAAAGAACCAATACCTGCAAATAAATCTAAAACTATTGAATTTTCGATTTTTAAATTAATTTTATTTGAATGTTGTATCAAATTAAAAATAGATTCTTTTACTAAATCTTTTAAGGGTCTTGTTTTTCTATCATTTGGTAAAAAAAGTTTTTTACCTTTGTAATTACCACCTATTATTCTCATTCATCAATAACTTTATATCCTATATCCTTTCTATAAAAGCCATCTTTCCAATTAATTTTTTTTATTAGATTTAAAACTATACTTTTAGATTTTTTAAAGTTTTCAGCCTTAGCAACAAAATTTAAAACTCGACCACCGTTTGAAAAAATTCTAGAGTTATCAATTTTAGTTCCAGCATGATAAATAAATTCATTCTCTTTGAGAACAATTTGTTCTAAATTTTTAATTTCTTTATTTTTTTCATAAGTTCCAGGATATCCTTTTGAGCATTGCACAATTGATAATGTTTTTGTGTTAAACCACTCTAATTTTATTTGATTTAATTTTTCATTAACAGTTGCATCTAATACCTCAAAAAAATCTGTTTTGAGCCTTGGTAAAATTGTTTGACACTCAGGATCTCCCATTCTGACATTATATTCAATTAAGTAAGGCTCATTTTTGACTATCATTAGACCTGCATACAAAAAACCTTTAAAATTCGTATTCATATTTTTTAAGGCCTTAAGCGTTGGTTCTATTATTTTTTTTAAAATTTTTTTATCTAATAATTCATTTTCTAGTCGAGAAGGCGAATAGGCTCCCATCCCTCCCGTGTTTGGTCCGACATCTCCTTCTCCAACTTTTTTATGGTCTTGAGCAGTTCCAAATTTTTTTATGTCTTTACCATCTGAAATAATAAAAAAACTCATTTCTTCTCCATCAAGAAATTCTTCAATTAAAATTTCTTTAGCAAATCCAAATTTACCATTAAATATTTCTTCAACAGCTATAAATCCATCTTTATCATTTTCACAAATATAAACACCTTTTCCTGCAGCAAGCCCATCAGCTTTAACAACTATTGGAAATTTACAATTATTTAAAAATTTTAAAGATTTTTCTTTATTTTCAAAAATTCCAAAATTCGCAGTTGGGATATTATATTGTTTGCATAAATTTTTCGTAAATATTTTAGATCCCTCAAGTTTTGAAGCTAGTTTATTTGGACCAAAACTTTAATTTTTTTTTCTTCCAGATGGTCAACTATTCCATCTACCAAAGGTTGTTCTGGTCCAATTACGATAATTTCAATTTTATTCTTCAGAATATATTCTTCCATTGAGCTGAAATTACTGATATCTAAATTTACATTTACTGCTATTGAATTAGTACCTGCATTTCCAGGAAAGCAATATATTTCATCAACTTTGTTTGACTTTCTTATTGCATGACATAAAGCATGCTCTCTTCCACCGCTTCCAATTATCCCTACTTTCATATAATGATATATAAACTAAAAATGTTTAAAAAATTAGCTAAAATAAAATATTTACCAAATAATTATCAAATTTTGAAAGATGGTGACCATGTAATTTGTGCTGTATCAGGTAAAAAAATTCTTCTTGAAAATTTAACATATTGGAATGTTGATCTTCAGGAACCTTATTTTTCATATGTTGAAGCTTCAAAAAAGAGAGAAAACAAGTAATAGGCTATTTCCATCTATTATGCGTCCAAATCCACTGTTCAGGATTCTTCAAGATCATATTCTCTAAAATTTTATTAAGTTCGAACGTTATTTCTTTAATAGTTAATTTCTCGTCAAATTGAATTGGATTTTTGAAAGTCAATTCAAAATTGTGTTTATTTATTCTTTCAACATAAACTGGTACTACTCTACATTTATATTTTTTTACTAATTGAGCAGGTATTGTTGTTGTTTTTGCCGGTCTTTCAAAAAATTTTATTGTCTCTCCTTCACTCACTCTTTGATCAATCATTAAAGCTACAGAAAAATTTTTTTTGAATAGATCAATCAAATTTCTAGTACCACTTCTACCTTTTTTAATTTGATACTTGCAAATATAATTTTTTCTTATTTTCTCCATTACTAAATTCAAAAAAGGATTATTAAGAGGTCTGTAAATTGCACATAAATTTACACCAGCTTTTTCTATTTCCATTGCCATAAGCTCGAAATTATTAAAATGTCCAGATATAAATACAACTTTTTCATTGTTAATTTTTATTTTTTCTAAAATTTCATTACCGTTAATTTTAAAAAAATCTTTTAAATTATTATTTCGAAACTGTTTTAAAAAAACATATTCTGATAATATTCTTCCATAATTTCCCCACATACATTTGATTATATTTTTTCTTTCGAATTCAGAATTTCCAATTTTTGAACTTTTTAAATTTTCATATATTTTTGATTTTGATCTAAAAAAAGGACCAATTTTTTTTCCAATAATCTCCCCTAAATTTGAGGCACTTTTGTAACCAATAATTTTAAAAATAAAAAAAAATGTGATAATAAATAAAAATTCGAAAATATATCTTATTGTTTTCATATTCTGTTTTTAATCAAGTTTATAAATTCATTTCTGTTTTCAATATCGACATTTATTTCAACACATTCAAAACGACTCCTAATTTTTTTATCAATTCTATAATAGTCTTTTTCAGTTGTAAGAAGAATTTCATCATCTGATATCTCTGAAAAAAGTTTATCAAAATCATTATTAGAGAAATTATAGTGGTCAGGATAAGAGAATGTTTTTTTTGTATTAATATTGTTCTCTTTTAATAATTCAAAAAAATTTTGTGGGTTACCAATCCCAGCAAATGCTATTACTTTTTTATTTTTATATTTTTCTAGGTTTTTAATTTTATATTTTGAGTAAAATACTATTGCATCATTATGAATAAATTTAATTTTGTTCTCAAAATCTATATTTTTTTCTCCATTTAAAAATATACAATCAGCCCTTTTAATTGATTTTAAATTTTCTCTCAATGGTCCTGACGGTATTGTTAGTCCATTTCCTATAAGCTGTTTTGTGTTAAAGCATAAAATTGAAAGATTAGGTCTTATAGACACCTCCTGAAAACCGTCATCCAAAATAGCAATATTATGATTTTCAGTTATACATGAGAATATACTATTAACTCTATCTTTAGACGTAAAAGTTTTGCCAGTTTTTTTTAACATTTTGATTTCATCATTGAGATAAGAATAAGATTTTTTAATAAAAGCGGGATTTTTATTAAGGGATTTAGTTATTTTAAAAATTTCTCTAGAGAGCGGAGTTTTTCCTGTTCCACCTAAATAGATATTACCCACACATATTATAGGTATTGAAAATTTTTTAACAGGTTTAAATAGATTTATTAACCATAAAGAAAATTGATAAAAAATAGAAAATGGCATAAGCATAATAGCCCATAAAGAAATTGTTTTATTATCCCAGAATTTTGGTTTTTTAAATTGCATTTCTTATAAAAAAATTAATTTCTTTTTGTGTTTTGATTAAAATTTTCTTACCAATTTTACTAATTCTATAACTTATATTTTTAGATGAGTTCTGTTTTTTAGAGAGTAGGAAATCTAACTTTTTTTCAAACTCAACCCTACTTTTAACCATATGAGATATCTTATTTTTATCTAAAAATTTATAAATTTCTCTAAAATTTGATATATTTTTACCATGCAGAATGTTGCAGCCAAATCTAGCAGCCTCTAGTGGATTTTGTCCACCACGTTTAATAAGTGACCCACCAAGAAAAACATTCTTACAAGTGTTGTAAAAAGATTTCGTTTTTCCATATGAGTTTACTAGATAAATATCAGTATTTTTGTCAATCTTTGAAAATGGTTCATCCAAATGAGTTATAAGATCAAGATTTTCTAAATCTTTTTTAATTGAACTGACTCTATTAATATGACGTGGGATTATAATTGTTAATAAATCTTTATGTTTCTTTTTTAATTTTTTATGTATTAAACCACAAAATTTTTCCTCATCAAAATGTGTGCTAGATGCACACCAAACTTTTTTGGATTTTAAAAATTTTTTTGTGTTTTTTTTGATTTCATAAATTTTTTGCTCTGATTGTGAATATTTAAGATTACCAATGTATTTAATTTTCTTTGCTCCTAATATTCTTAAATAATTTTGAGACTCATTATTAGATGGTAGACATAGATCAAATTTACTAAAAATTTTTTTAGCAAAACTTAAAAATATTGACCAATTTTTAAATGACTTATTTGTAATTCTTCCATTAATTAGAATTGTTGGTGTTTTGTTTTTTTTCAAATTTATCAACATATTTGGCCATACTTCAGAGTCTATAAAAAAAGCTGCAGAGGGTTTCCAATAATTGAGAAAAATGTTTGATAGAAAATTAACATCTATAGGAAAAAATTGGTGTATAACTTTTTTATATTTCAAATTACTTATTATTTTAGAGGAACTTAAAGTATTAGATGTAATTAAAATTTGTTTAATTTTTTTGTTTTGATTTAATTTTTCTACAAGTGGAACTATGCTTTGTAATTCACCTACACTAGCTCCATGAAACCAAATTAGCTTACCTTTACCTTTAATTTTTTTTTCAGAGAAAAAACAAAATTTTTCTTTAAATCTAATAAAATCTTCTTTTTTTTTTATAAGACGTATAATTAATATTATAGGGGATAAAACAAGAATAAGACCTGTAAGCAGTCTATAAAAAATTAACATTACTATTTTTTAATTTGTTTTTCGTAAAAGTTTTTATAAATGTTCGAAGTTTTTAAAAGCTCATCATGTGTTCCAGAGCCTAAAATTTTACCACCATCTATTACATAAATTTTATCTGAGTTTAATATAGTTGATAATCTATGGGCTATCACAATTGTAGTTCGTCCCTTAGTTAAATAATTAATTGCTTTTTGTATTTTACTCTCAGTCTCTGCATCCAATGAGGAAGTAGCTTCGTCTAATAATATTATTGGACTTTTCTTCAATATCGCTCTTGCGATAGAAAGTCTTTGTTTTTCTCCACCAGAAAGCCTTATTCCATTTTCTCCTATTACGGTTTCGTATTTATTCGGGAGTTTTTCTATAAATTCGTCTGCAAATGAATGTTTGGCTGCTTCTTTTATCTGATCATCAGTTGCATCTAAATTAGCATAAATTATATTATTTTTAATAGTATCATCAAATAGAGTTGTATCTTGACTAACAAGAGAAATTCCTTTTCTTAATGAGTATATTGAGGAATCATAAATAGATTGTTTATCAATTCTGATATCACCGTTTATCACATTATAAAATCTTGGTATTAAATTTAAAATTGTTGATTTACCAGCTCCACTATGTCCCACTAAAGCAGTCATTTTTTCTCCAGGAAAATTTAAATTTACCGATTTTAAAATGATACCCTCATTAGAATAATTAAAATCAACATTTTCAAAAATAATCTCTCCTTTTTTAAATTCTAAATTTTTAGCATCCTTCTTATCTTGGATTTGAGGTGTTTCATCTATTATAGGCAAGACTCTTTTCGCACCTGATAAACCTTGTTGAATTGCAATATTCACAGTTGCTAATGATCTTACTGGTTGATAAGCCAACATCATTGCTGCTAGAAAAGAGAAAAAGTTACTCACTTCAAGTTCATCTTTAGAAACTAATATAGCAGCAGCATAAATTAAACATGCTATCATTATTCCAGTCAAAAACTCCATGATAGGAGAAGCCCTAACCATTACCTCATTGATTTTTTTAGTTTTTTCTTTTAAATCATTAATTACTTTTATTGCTCTATTATTTTCGTAATCTTCTTTTTGAAAAATTTTTGTAAGTTTGTGGTTTTTGAAAATTTCAAACAAATAACTATTAAATATACCTGCTTTATTCATTTGTTCAGTTGTTACTTTGCCAATTCTTTTTCCTAAAGACCTAGCAGCACCACTTGCTAATGGTATCATTATGATTGCAATGAGAGATAATTTCCAATTTTGATAAAACATTACACTTAATAATCCAATTAAAGTTAAACTATCTTTAAAGAGATTTAAAATTGCAGTACTGACAAGATTTGTAATCATGCCTATATCGTTTGTTAAATTTGTTATAAATTTTCCAGAGTGTTTATTATCAATTAATTTTGTATCTGCGATTATTAATGATCTAAACATATCTATTTGCATATCTTTTTTGACTTCTTCAGAAACTCTGATCATTATCACTTTTGCTAGATATAATGATGCACCCTTAGCAGCAAATGCAAGAATGATAAATCCTGGAATTATATATATAAGATTTTTATTTTGATTAATAAAAAGTTCTTTAATTGCGGGATCTAGCAAATATGCTACAGCGGAGGTGCTTGCAGCTAAAATTAAAGTAAAAAAAACAGAAGTTAAAATATTTTTTAAATATTTTTTTGTATAATCTTTATATAATCTTTTTAATATTTCAATATCACTGTTCATTTTAAAATTTTCCTAAAAATAAACTCATAAATATAATTAAACCTAGTAAGTTGTTAGATTTAAAAATTTTAAGACAAGTATCAGTTTTTTTTACATCAAGTTTATAAATTTGAAAATAATACATTTGTAAAGCTACTATTATTAATAATAAAAAATAAACTGAGTTTAGTTTTAATAAAAAACCGATAATTATTAAACTTGCTAAAAAAATTGAGTAACATATTTTTAAAAATAAATAAGGAAAATTTTTAAATTTAATTGATGTTGATTTTAATCCTATAATTTCGTCATCTTTTATATCCTGAAACCCATATATTGTATCAAATCCAAGTGTCCAAAAAATGGCTCCGAGATAAAATATAATAGGCTCAATACTTATTTCATTCATTATAGCAGTCCACCCCAAAACCAGTCCATAATTGAATGTAATGCCCAAAAAAAGCTGTGGCCAATATGTATAGCGTTTCATAAGAGGATAAGTAAAAGCAAGTGGCATAGAACCTAAAGCTAAAATTATTGTTAAATAATTAAATTGTATTAATACAAAAAAAGCAAATAGACATAAAAATAAAGAATAAATAAAACCTTGAGTAATTGAAATTTTTCCAGAAGCAATCGGCCTATCTTTAGTCCTTAAAACTTTTTTATCAAATTTTCTATCTACTATGTCATTTATAATACAACCAGCTGATCTCATGAGAACCGAACCAATAAAAAATAAACCTAAATAAAAAATATAATCAAAAATATTATTAGAAAAATCAAAACCAATTGTTAAGCCCCAAGCACATGGCCAAAAGAGCAGCATGTAGCCAATTGGTTTCTGAAATCTAGTTAATTCGATAAAAAGTTTAAATTGGCTCATAGAATTTACTTGTAAATAGCAAACGCAAGATTGATAATCAAATTGATTCGTATGAACATAGATTACACTGTAACTGCCTTAATGTTTCCGGCTATTCCTTTATTAATGGGGGTCTACAGTAATAGATTTCATACATTGAGTAATTTAATACGAAAATTACATGATGAACATGTTTATGAAAAACATATACCACCAGAATGGAAAAAACAGTTTTTAAATCTTAGCAATAGAATAACACTATTACGTTGGACAATTTTATTTGCTGCGTTTGGTTTTTTATTTAATATGTTAACAGTATTTGCATTATATTTAGATAAATTTTTAATGGCTAGGGTTATTTTTGGCTCTTGTTGTCTTTCAATGATAATATCTATTATTTTTTTTATTAGGGAGATACATATTTCTACAAATGCCCTTAAACTTCATATGTCTGATATGGATGTAAATGTTGATTAAGGAACTATAACAGCTGGTCCTAAAATTTTTCTGTCCTCTAAGTCTCGATGAGCATTTACTATTTCATCTAAAGAATATTTTTTAAAAATATTTACTTTGAATTTCTTGTTGATGAACATATCAAAAACTTTATTAGCAGCCTCGTCTAATTCTTTTTTTGTTGAAGTATAATGTGCAATACTTGGTCTAGTTAAATATAAACCTTTTGGTGCTAAAGATTTTGTGACATTACATGGATCTAATGGTCCAGATGCATTCCCAAAAGAAACCATCATACCTCTTACTTTTAAACATTCAATTGATCCATCAAATGTTTTTTTTCCAACACCATCGTATACTACAGGAACACCAACACCGTTTGTAATTTCTTTAACTTTTTCAGCAAAATTTTCTTTTGAGTAATTTATAACATGATCACATCCATTGGTTTTAGCTATATCAATTTTTTCATCCGATCCAACAGTTCCTATAACTTTACACCCTAAGTTCTTTGCCCACTGACAAAATATTTGACCTACACCTCCAGCAGCAGCATGAAATAAAATTGTTTCTCCTGGCTTAACTTGATAAGTTTTATGCAAAAGATAAAAAACTGTAAAACCTTTAGTCATTAAAGTTGCTACATCTTCTAATTCAATTCCCTCAGGAACTTTTATAAGTTTCTTTGTTGGAAAAATTCTGTGAGTTGCATACGAACCAAGAGGCATTGATGCATATGCTACTTTATCACCAACTTTAAATTCTTTCTCCTCTGGACTGATTTTTTCAATTATACCTGCACCTTCAATTCCAATATTCGATGGTAGTACAATTGGGTAAAGTCCGGATCTATGATAAGTATCAATATAGTTAAGGCCTATTGCTTTATTTTGAATTAAAACTTCACCATTTTTAGGATCTTCAAGTGTTATATCTTTTAGTTCCAAAACTTCTGGGCCACCATTTTTTGAAATTGTAACCGCTTTCATTTTACAAATGTGTTATTATGATAATCCTGAATAGCCTGCAAGATTTCAGCCTTAGTATTCATTACAAAAGGTCCACCTCTAGCGATTTCTTCATTAATAGGTTTTCCTGAAATCACTAAAAATTTGGCATCTGATTTACCCTTCACTTTTAAATCTTTACCTTTGGAAAGTAATACAAGAGTACTATCTTTTATATTAGCATGTTTTTTTTCCCCAATTTCAATTTCTCCATTTATTAAATAAACAAATGAATTATGAGAAGAAGATAATTTAAAATTAAATTCTTTATCTTTATTTAGTTCAACATCAAAATAAACTGGTTCAACATTGTGTCCTTTAACAGGACCTTCTGCATTTTGAAATTTTCCAGCAATAACCTTTACTTGTTTCTCATCATCTTTATGAATAGCCATTTTGTCAGCATCGATATAAATATATTCTGGTTTACTCATTTTTAATTTAGCAGGCATATTAATCCATAATTGAAAACCATGAAGTTTACCTTCTTTCATTAC
>MDTE01049577.1_pt1 | contig 13039 bp, 11 predicted proteins | sample 811231 | NCBI WGS metagenome assembly MDTE01 (sample SAMN05326651, study PRJNA326480) | marine metagenome | isolation source: seawater | place: Indian Ocean: Red Sea | collected 2010
ATCTTAATTTTTTAATATTTATTAGTTCATCAATTAACAACATTGGTTCTCTGTGTGGTAATAAATCTATTATTTGTGATTTTGTTAAATTCATAATTAACTTTTATCAAATAAATCTAATATTTCTTTTGTAATATCTAAACTATTTTTTCCTATTAATAAATTTTCTTTTCTTAAAATCATTGATATAGAATTATTTTTTGAATAGTTCTCCAGGGTAGTTTTTAATGATTTCGCGAATTCCTCTTTACTTTTTTTTTTTAAAATCAATTAGATCTTTGTTTTTTTTTGAGATAATTTCATTATATTTTTTTAAATTATTTTCTAATTGAGACAATTTTTTTTTATACTCACTTTCAGATAAAACATTTTTTTGTGCTAATAAAGATTTTTTTTCCTCATCTAATTTTTTTTGAAAATCTTGAAATTCTTTAGCTATATTTTTTTGTTTAGTGCTAATTTCTTTTAAAGTTTTTTTTCCAAATTTTGAATTTGAATATAGATAGTTTAGGTCAACAAAAGCTATTTTTTCTTGAGCAGAAACAATTGATACTAAAAAAAAAAAATGGAATAATAAAAATTAAAAATTTTAAAATTTTTTTCATTAGAAAGTTGTTCCTAAATTAAATCTAAATGACTCTGTGACATCGGTTGATTTTTTTGTAATAGGTTGTGTCAAAGAGAAACTCAATGGTCCAATAGGTGTTATCCAATCTAATCCAAATCCGGTTGAGCTTCTTATAAAATTTGATTGATCGACAGCACTATCGTAATCAACTCCCCAAACATTTCCAATATCAATAAAGTATGAAAAATCAAAGTTTTCCATTGTAGACAATATCCCTGGTAAATTAGTTGAAAAATTTAATGTAGTAATATAATTGCCACCAATGTAATCATCTCCATCTTTAGGACCAATTTTTTCTCTCTCAAAACCTCTTAATCTGTTGTATGGCATTTTTGCTCTTTTAGATATCCTAACATCCGAGTCATCTATTGAATTGACTGCTTTCATATATAAGCTTAATTTTCCAACCATATCTGTTTCAGTATCAAGTTTTTTATATTGGGTATAAATAAATGTATTAGCTATTTCATTATTTGAAGATACGATTGGTAAAGTCTGATAAAAAGAAGTTTTGTTTCCTGATGAAGGTTTATAAGGTGAATTTCTTAAATCATAATCCAGACCATAGTTAAAGTAAAAATCCTCATAATTTCCAGCTTGTTTTTTAAGATTGGTTGATGCTGCAGAAGTTGTTTTAAGATCTTCAAGTGAAATGTCTAATTCAGGACTAAAAAATAAATTTTCAAACTGTTCAAATTTTGTACCTAGAGAGACACCTAGATCAGTAGTTTCGTAACCAAAATCTTTAATTCTATCTGTATTAGATGATTTAAATGATGTAAAAAGAGTATTTTCAGAGTAATTAAAATTTGGCTTTGAATAAATAAATTTACCTTTAATTTTTTCCTCAGATATTTGTAAATCTGTTTGTAAGTTTATACCTTTTCCTAAAAAATTTTTCTCAGTAATTCCACCACCAATAGTTGACCCACTTGTACCAACACCAGCTGCAAGTGTTATTTCACCAGTAGGTTGTTCTTCTACAGTAATGTCAACTATTTTTAAATTTTCGTTTGATCCACTTTTTATTTCTGTCTCTACTTTTTTAAAAATTCCCAAAGCTTTAATTCTATCGATTGACTTATTAAATAAAAGCTCATTTAAAGGATCTCCTTCATCTACGATAAGTCTATTCCTAATTACTTCCTCTATTGTTTGAAAATTTCCTAAAATGTTAATTTTTTCAACATAAAATTTTTGTGAGTCAATTATTTCAAAATCAAAATTTATTCTATTATTTTCAACAATTGTCTCTTTAACATTTGCAGTTATAAAATCATAAAGCTTCATTGAAGCAATTTTATCAATTTCAGATAAAATCAAGTTTAAGTTATCTAGGGAATAGTTCTTATCTTTTAATTTTTTAAATATTTTTTGAACTTTTGAAAAATCTTCTTGTTTATAGTCTTCAGGTAATTTCAAATTAAGTTCGTTAAAAAAAAAATTTTTCTCCAGCTTCAATGTTAAAAGTTAAATCAAAAGACTCCTCATCGTTTAATTCAGCAAAAGAACTTAAAACTTTGACCTTGTAATAACCTTGATTTTTGTAATAATTTTTTAAAAGTCTTTTATCTAAATCAATTAGCGATTTATTCAAATAAACTTTACGAGAAACAAATTTCCAAAACTTATGTTCTTCAGATGCAATTACTTCTAGTAGTTTTTTATCTTTAATTTTTTTGTCACCAATAAAAACAATATTTTGAATTTTGGCTTTTTTACCTTGATCAATATTAATTCTTAATTTTACAGAATTTAACTCCTCATTTCGTATTAATGAGGAATTAACTTTTGCAAAATAGAAACCGTTTGTCTTTAAAATGTTTTTTAATTTATTGATATCGCTTCTAAGTTGTATCTCAGAAAAAGACATTCTGTCTTTTAAACTAATCAAGTCTAATAATTCTTTTATAAAAGTTTTATTCTTAATCCCTGTGATTTCGATATTTTCGATAATAGGATTTTCTTCAATCTTTATATTTAGAGTATTGCCTGCAATTGATAATTCAATATCGCTAAAAAAATTTGTTTCGTAAAGTGTTTTCAATAAATTGTTTAAGTCATTTTCATTAAATTTTTTTCTATCGACTATTTTACCTAGGACTAAAATTGTTTCGTTTGATATTCTTTTATTACCCGTAATATTAATTTTATCTATAGTATCAGCGAATAATTTTCCAGAGAGTAAAAATACTATAATTAAAAATTTTAATAAAATCTTATTCATAAAATATGTTTTATATAGCTAAAGAGTTCATTTTGGAACTAACATAATCTCTCAAATGATATATGTCTTTGAGATTTTTGGGCTTAATTTTCTTAAATTTTTGAAATTCTTCTAAATTTGAAATCTTATTAATTAGGAAAATCAATTTCTTAAAATTTATTCTATTTTCTAAAAATTTTAAGACTAAGAAATCGTTTATAGTTATTAATGCTGTTTCATATAGAGATGTATAATTTGGTAAATTTTTCAATAATTTAATTGAAATAAATTTTTTCTCATCTATTTTTTTCAATTTTAAATCATTAAGAATTTTTAAATCTACCTCTTTAGTAGCTATTCCTTTTTTAACAAATTTATTTAATGAATTGTATATAGGAATCTTCATATCAGGTTCATGAGCTAGAATTTTAATAAGACCATTATCAAACTTTATTATTGAGTGAATATATGAATTTGGATGTGTCAAAATTGAAATTTGTTTGAAATTTATATCAAAAATATTTCTAGCTTCTATAACTTCAAATACTTTGTTCATTAATGTTGCGGAGTCAATTGAAATTTTCTTTCCCATTTTCCAACTAGGATGTCTAAGAGCATGTTTAGGTTTCACTTTGTTGAAATTTTTTAATGGAAAATTAATGAAAGGTCCTCCAGATGCTGTAATAAAAATTTTTTTAATATTTTTATATTTTTCATATTTAATTAATTCAAAAATTGAAAAATGTTCAGAATCAATCGGTATAAATTCTGTGTTAAATTTTTTTAACTTTCTTTTAATAAGATTCCATCCACAAATGATTGACTCTTTATTTGCAATTGCTATTTTTTTTGTACAGTCAATTACATTTAATGTTGGCTCAAAACCATCAAGACCTATAATTGCACTCATAACATAATCTAATTTATTTTTATTTTTTTTTTTGTAATCAGTTATGTTTTGAAAAAGATTTATCTTTTTTTTTTTAAAATAAACTTTACTTTCATTATGTTTATGGATATCGTGAATTATTACATTCTTCACTTTAAATTGTTTTATTTGTTTTTTTAAAATTCTTATATTCTTATTTGTTGAAAGAAGGTTAACTTTAAATAAATTTTTATTTTCAGCAATAATTTTTAGTGTTGTTTCTCCGATAGAACCAGTTGAACCTAGTATGGCAATTTTTTTTTTCATAAGATTGTAATAAGATAATAAATTGGAAAAACAAAGATCATACCATCAATTCTATCAAGTAGCCCTCCATGACCTGGTAAAATTTTTCCTGTATCTTTTATCTTTGCCTTTCTTTTAAAATATGAAATTATCAAGTCTCCTATTTGACTTATTAAAGAAATGAATAAAATCATTATTAAAAAATATAATTCATCACTTGGAATTTGCTCAGTATATTCATACTGGTAAACAACTAATCCTCCTAACAAAGGCAAAAAGAATCCTCCAAAAACTCCTGCATATGTTTTTTTTGGACTAATCTCAGTTAGCTTAGGTCCTTTAAATATTTTTCCAAATATATAACCACCTAAATCTGTAAGAACGCAGATTAATATAATAAATAAAAAATCTATATAATTTTCATTATCTCTAAACTCGAATACCGCATAAAAAGAAAAAAATAGAAAAATTATTCCTAAAAATTTCAATCTATTATTTCTTTTACTCATTATGACCCACTCATAACTTGTAGCTAAAAACAAAATAATTAAAAAAAAAATAAAAAAAAATGAACCTTTGATAATAAAAAATATTGATATAGGTATCAAAATTAACGATGTTAATAGTCTCTTTTCAAATTCTTTTATCATTAAATATTTCCAAAATTTCTTTTAATATTTTTGAATCTTTTAATTATTCTATTATAGTCTTTTTCATTAAAATCAGGCCATAATTTCTTATCAAAAAAAATTTCAGAATAAGCTAATTGCCATAACAAAAAATTACTTAATCTTTTTGTATCCCCTGTTCTAATCAATAAATCTGGATCTGGTATATTTTTTGTCTGTAAGTGTTTTGATAAGTTTTCAATTGTAACTTTATCTTTTCTTTTTCTTAATTTTTTAAATGCTGTAATTAATTCAAATTTTGAGCCATAATTTAAGGCTAAATTAATTTGTAATTTAGTATTTTTTGATGTTTTTTTTTCAGATTCAATTAATAAATTGTTTAATTTAGAAGAAAAATTTTTTACCCCAATTATTTTTAATTTGATATTTTGTTTATGAAGTTGTTCGATTCTTCTAGCTAAAAATGTTTCTAACAGATTAAACAAATAATCTATTTCTTTTTTTGGTCTTTTCCAATTTTCTGTTGAAAATGCATACAATGTAAGAAATCTAATCTTATTTTTAATTGTTTCTTTTATAATTTTCTCAACCGTATTCAAACCAGCTTTGTGGCCGGCGTTACGTGAATTTTTATTTTGAATTCCCCACCTTCCATTACCATCCATGATAATGGCTACATGATTTAATGGGTTCATATTGTCATTATTTCTTTTTCTTTAGAAGCAACTTTTTCATCAACAATTTTAATATGTTTGTCTGTAATTACTTGAACGTTCTTTTCAAATGACTTTTCCTCGTCTTCGCCAATTTCTTTTGATTTTAATAATTTTTTTAATTCTTCATTAGCATCTCTTCTGATATTTCGGATAGAAATTTTACACTTTTCTCCCATTGCTTTAATCATTTTTTTCAATTCAATTCTTCTTTCCTCATTAAGCTCAGGAATAGGTAATCTAATTAATTGACCATCAATTTGAGGATTAAGTCCTAATTCTGATTTTTTAATTGCGGAGTCAACTAAGGTTACATTATTTTGATCCCAAACTTGAACATTTATCATTCTTGGCTCAGGTGTAGTGATACTACCAATTTGATTTATTGGCATTTGTTGGCCATAAACATCTACTTTAACTAAATCTAACATTGAGGCATTCGCTCTACCAGTTCTTAAAGATGATAATTCTTTTGAAAATGCTTCAATGGATTTATCCATTTTGAGGTTATGTGATTTCTCATCAAACATTTATTCCCCTATTTTAATTCTACTAAATTCTTTAATCTTTAAATCATTAATTGATAAATCTTTTAAAATATCTTGAACTTTTTTTTTGGGCTCCATTACCCAAGCTTGTGTTAATAAAGCATTTTCTTCCTTAAATTTGTTCATTTTACCCAAACTTATTTTTTTCGCAATTTCATCTGGCTTTCCTGAGTTTTTTAATTCTTCAGCTACTAGTTTTTGTTCTTTCTCAATAATAGCTTTATCGATTAAATTAGACTCTAAAGCTAATGGATTTGAGGCTGCAATATGCATTGATAGCTGCTTACCAAAAGTTTTTACTGTATCAGAATTTTCTTTTGTTTCTAAAGATACTACTACTGCTAATTTAGCTAAATTATCTTTAACAACGGTATGTAAATATTGATAGTTAGTAGTTGATGAATTTGAGATTGTTTTTGTTTTTCCAATAGTAATTTTTTCTCCGATTTTTGCAATTAACGCAACAAGAGTCTCTTCAACTGTAATTCCATTTTTCATTTTTGTTTTTTTTAATTCGACTACGTCAGAGTTTTTTTCATTATTCAATTCACTTAATTCTTTGACAAAATTAATAAAATCATCATTTTTAGCTACAAAGTCTGTTTCGCAGTTTACCTCAATTATTGATGTTTTTTTTTCATCTCCACTTATAGCTACTAATCCTTCTTTAGCATCTCTAGACATTTTTTTTGAAGCTTTAGAAATACCTTTTACTCTTAAAATTTCTACAGCTTTATCTAAATCACCATTAGCTTCTTTAATTGCCAAATTGCAATCTTTAAAACCTGCACCAGTAGCTTGTCTTAAATTTTTAACTTTTTCAATTTCACTCATATTAATTTAGTTTATCAGATTTATTTTTTATAAATTTTTTGTCTAATTTTTCTCTATCTATTTCACCAAGTGTTTTATTTTCATTTACAGTTTTTTCTTCCAAGGGTTTTTTCATCTCATTTTTAGGTGTTATCTTCTTTGCATTAATTATTGTTTCTTTAATCAAGCTACAATAAAGATCAATTGCTCTTCTAGCGTCGTCGTTACCTGGTATAGGATAATCTATACCATCAGGATTGGAGTTACTATCCAAAATTGCTATTATTGGTATTCCTAATTTAACAGACTCTTGGATTGCTAATGACTCATAATTTGTATCAATTATAAAAACTAAATCTGGGATTTTTTTCATTTCAGCTATCCCCCCAAGAGATCTTTGAAGTTTGTCTTTTTTAACACTCATTTTAAGTAATTCTTTTTTTGTGAAACCTCTATTTTCAGAAACTAAATCTATCTCTAATTTTTTTAGTTTTTTAATAGAATTTGAAATTGTTCCCCAATTTGTTAGCATCCCACCTAACCATCTATAATTTACAAAATATTGATCTGTTTCCTTAGCAACTTCTGCTATTGCTTCTGATGCTTGTTTCTTTGTTGATACAAATAAAACTTTTCCATTGTTAACGATAGTTTCATGAACTTTTTCAAGAGCATTTTTAGTTAATTCTAGTGTTTGAGTTAAATCAATTATGTGAATTGAATCTCTTTTTCCAAAAATGTATTTTTTCATTTTAGGATTCCATCTTAAAGTTTTATGACCAAGATGAACTCCTGCTTCTAGTAATTGTTGAATTGTTATATTTGGTATCTTCATTTTTTTTCCCGGTTAAGCCACCACAGTAATTCCATTTAAGGACCGGAGGTATCAAACCAATAACTGTGTGCGTGTTAATTTAATTTTGGAAATATCTACAAAGAATTTCTTTAATTAACAAGCCTTTTTTAACTAATAATAGCTGATATTTCTTTATTTCTTATCAAATTAACAGTTTTTCGATCAAGATTTCTCCTATTTTTAAGGCTAAAACTCAAATGATTATTTTCATCATTTACCTTAATATTTATGAGTGTATCACCATTAGTATCTAAAAATTTTGAAATCTGCTCTAGTTCTTTTAGTGATTTTAAATTAAATGTGATCTCATTTATTGGTTTAGTAATTATATCCTTTAAAGAAGCAATCTTATTTACATTAATTCTTTTAAATCTATTGTCTTCATTTGAAATTGATTTAGCAAGTGTAAGTATTAAAGACTCACCCTCTTTAAGTAATTCACGATTTATATTTAAAATATCAGAAAAAATGAATATTTCAAATACACTTGTTAAATCTGTCAATTTCAAAACAGCATATGAGTTTCCTTTTGCAGTTTTTCTTTCTTGAACCTTCAAAAGCGTTGCAGCTATATTTGACTCTATAAAATCGTCATTATTATTAAATTTATGATAGTCCACAATGTTATAATCATCAAAAATTTCTTTATATTGATTTATTGGATGATCGGATATAAAAAAACCTAGTGCTTGAAACTCTTTTGATAATCTTTCTTCAAATTTCCAATCATCAATTTTTAAAATAATTTCATTTTCTTGGTTTTCATTTTCACCAAAAAGATCTATTTGATTAGCAAATTTGTTTTCAAAAATATTTTTCGATTTAACAATAAAATTAGGTATTGAATTAAATAACGATTGTCTATTTGAATTAAGTTTATCAAATGCTCCTGCTTTAACTAATCCTTCCAATTGTAATTTATTTATATCTTTAGGATTTACTCTATCTAAAAAATTAGAAATTGATTTAAATTTTCCATTTTTCTTTCTTTCCTCAACAATATTTGATATTGCTTCAAAACCTACAGCTTTTATGGCACCTAGAGCATAATAAAATTTTTCACCATCAGTTCTAAAATCTGCAAAACATTCGTTTATATCTGGTCTTATAATTTCAACTTTTAATCTTTTTAACTCTTCGTAAAATTCACTCAATTTATTTTGATTTGAAATATCCATTGTCATTGATGCTGCAATAAATTCTTTAGGATAGTAAGTTTTAAGAAAAGCTGTTTGATAGGAAATAATTGCGTAAGCAGCAGCATGACTCTTATTAAAACCATATTCTGCAAATGGTTCGATTTTTAAGAAAATACTAGCTGCTACATCTTTACTGATACCTTTGTTTACTGCCCCAGCAATAAAATTTTGTTTTTGTTTTTCTAACTCCGCTCTCTTTTTTTTTCCCATTGCCCGCCTTAAAATATCTGCCTGACCTGCACTAAAACCTGATAATTTCTGCGCGATTTGCATAACCTGTTCTTGGTAGATTATTACTCCATAGGTTGGTTTTAGAATTTCTTCCAATAGTGGATGTAAATAATCAGGTTCTTGTTTTCCATGTTTACAATCATTATAAGTAGGAATATTGCTCATAGGTCCTGGTCGATACAAAGCCACTAGTGCAATTATATCCTCGATATGATTAGGTTTCATTTGAATAAGAGCTTCTCTCATTCCAGAGCTTTCAATTTGAAACAAACCAACAGTTTTTCCTGAGGACAATAATTCGAAAACTTTTTGATCATCATAACTAATTTTTTCAATATGAAAATTTTTATTCTTTTTTTTAATTAAATTTTGAGTGTTGTTAATGACTGTTAGAGTTTTTAATCCCAAAAAGTCAAATTTAATTAGTCCAGCACTCTCAGCTGAATACATGTCAAATTGTGTTGAAGGAAGTAATAAATCTGCTGAGGAGTCTTTATAAAGTGGAACAATTTCTTTAAGTTTTTTATCTGCTATTACCACTCCCGCTGCATGCGTAGCTACATTACGATTTAATCCCTCTAATTTTAAAGAAATCTCAGTTAATTTCTTAACTCGTGGATCCTCATTTATCATTTTTTGAAGTCGAGGTTCACCAGCAATACACTCTGTTAAATTTTGAGGCCTCGAAGGATCAAATGGTATCATTTTTGAAATACTGTCTACAAATCCATATGATAAACCTAAAACTCTTCCAACATCTCTTATAACCATTCTTGCTTTTAATTTTCCAAAAGTAATAATATGAGCAACACTATCTTCATATTTTTTTTTCAAATATTCAAAAACTTGATCTCTTTTTTCTTCACAAAAATCAATGTCAAAATCTGGCATTGAAATACGATCTGGATTTAGAAATCTTTCAAAAATTAAATTGAATTTAATTGGGTCAACATCGGTAATTGATAAACACCAAGCAACTAAAGATCCAGCGCCTGAACCTCGGCCTGGTCCTACTGGTATGTCGTTATTTTTAGCCCATTTAATATAATCAGATACAATTAAAAAATAACTCGCATATCTCATCTCAATTATGATATTTAGTTCATGCTCTAATCTATCTTGATATCTTATGAAATTTTCATTGTTCGAAAGATTTTTTTTTGGAACTTTAAAATGATTAATAAATTTTTCCTCTAATCCTTTAAAAGACTCATTTTGTAAAATCTCATCAGCACTACCAGATTTTTCAGAGCTTATATTTGGTAAAATAGGTTTTGAAGACAAGGGTCTAAAACTACAACGATAGGGAAAATTATAATTATTTTCTAAAGCCTCCGGTATGTCTGCGAATAATTCAGACATTTCAATATCGTTTTTAAAATAATGTTGATCAGTGTATCTAACTCTGTTTTTTTCATTAATATAAGTTTTATTTTTGATACAAACTAAAGCATCGTGAGCTTCATGCATTTCCTTGCTAATATAAAATACCTCATTAGTTGCAATTATTGGAATCTTAAGTTCTAAAGATTTAGTTAAATTAAATTTTTCAAAACCTGCCTCATTTTCATCACCATGTCTTTGGATTTCAATATAAAAACGATCACCATAATTTTTTTTTAATTTTAAGAATAAATCATTGATTTCGGAGAATTTTCCTTTTTGAAATAGTTGTCCAAATAAACCAGTAATAGATCCTGAAAATAATGCTACTCCATTATTATGTTTTAATAATTCATTGAATTCCAAATAAGGCTCAGAAAGCTCAGTGTTATGCAAATAAGATAATGACGATAATTCGATTATCCTCTTGTAACCCTCTGCATTTAAAGCATATAAAGGCAACAATCCTGTAGTTTCCAAAAACTTAAAATTTATCTGTGTACCAATGATAGGTTGAGTTCCAACTTTTGATACTTTTTCAGCAAACTCTAAAGCACCACACAAATTAATAGTATCACATAGACCGATAGCTTTTAGTCTATTTTCTTTAGAAAAATCTTTTAAATCATCAATTTTAATTGCACCCTCACATATCGAATATTGTGAGTGTATCTTTAAATGATTAAAATTTTGTATTTTAGACTCAGACATTAATGGATTTAATATTACCATTAACTATTTCTAATAAGCAATCAGACTTATTTGCAAAAAATCTATTATGAGTTGCAAATATTATAATTCGATTAGAATTTATTTGTTTTTTTAAAATATTAAAAACCTCTTTTGCATTTTTTAAGTCTAGACTGCCAGTTGGCTCATCTGCTAAAATAATCTGTGGATCATTTATAAGTGCTCTAGCTATAGCTACTCGCTGCTTTTCACCCCCTGAAAGTTGAGAAGGATAGTGATGTGATCTATTTAAAAGTCCAAATTTCTTTAATAAATTTTTTGCTTTTATTATTGCCATATCCTTATTGTTACTTGTTGCCAAATGGGACATATATATATTTTCTAAAGAGGTAAAATCTGTGAGCAAATTATCTTGTTGATATATTATACCAATTTTATTAGCTCTTATAATATCGTTTTCATGTGAATTACTAAAATCAATTTGTTGATTTTCAATACTTATTTGGCCTGAGCTAGGTTTATCTATTAATGATATTAAATTTAATAACGTAGATTTTCCAGAGCCAGATGGGCCCATCAAAGCATAAATTTTACCTTTTTTAAAATTATAAGAAATTTTTTTTAATACTTTTACCTTTTTTAAAGTGTTAAAATTTTTATTTATATTTGAAAGTCTAATGAGATTAATCATATTTTAAAGTTTTAATTGGATCTAATTTAGCAGCTTTTAATGCAGGAAATATTGAAACTATAATTGTTATAAAGATAGAACACAAAGAAATTATAAAAATCAAAAAAGGATTAATCTCTGATGGCATTGTACTTAAAAAATAAATCTCTTCTGGGAACAAACTAATATTAAATACAGTACTTAAAAACTGACGTAAGTTTTCCACATATATAGAAAATATAACACCAAGAATTATTCCAAAAATAGTTGCAGTCGTTCCTATTGTAACTCCAATTAAAAAGAAAATTTTTACAATTGACTTATTCAAAACTCCAATAGATTTTAAAATTGCTATATCTCTTGTCTTATTTTTAACTAGTATTGTAAGACCAGAGATTATATTAAACGCTGCTACAATAATAATAAGAGATAAAATTATAAACATTACATTTCTCTCAATCTTCAAAGCTGAAAATAAAGAACTATTCATGTCTGACCATGAATAAACAAATTCATTAGGAAAATTTTTTTGTGCAATTGATTTTTGATATTCGATATTTTGTGGATTATTTAAATAAACTTCTAAATTTCTATCTTTTTTATTTAAATTAAAAAATTCTTCCAAAGTATTTAAATTTATAAAAGCTACATTGCTATCAAATTCAGCCATACCGCTCTCAAAAATGGAGGTTATTAAAAAAGTTTTTTGTTTAGGTAAATTTCCAACTATTGTCTCAACCCCCTTAGAAGACATTAATGTTACACTATCTCCTATATCTAAATTTAGAATAAAACTTAATTCTTTACCAATTGAAATGTGATTTCTTGATAAAATTTTATTTTTTCCTATAAATAATTCATTATTAAAAATTTTTAGTTTCGAAAAATTATTTTTTTCATAACCTCTTAATAATAATCCTTTAGATTTATCACCTTTAATTATTATAGCCTCTCCATTATTACTTAAAACTAAATTCTCAGATATATTCTTTAAATTTTGATCAATTTGTTTCATGTCTATTTTATTTTCGTAAGGATCGATTGTTATATGGGCGTTGAAACCAACTATTTTATTAATCAACTCAGTTCTAAAACCGTTCATTACTGACATAACAATAATTAAAACTGCAACACCTAAGCTTATTCCTATAAATGAAAAAATAGAAATAATGTTTAAGAAACCATCTCTCTTCCTGGCTCTTAAAAATCTTAATGTAATTTCTTTTTCTAAAGTTGAAATCAATTGTGAGCTTTTTGTTTATTAATAATCTTAATAATTTCTTTTAAATTAATTTTTTG
>MDTE01194300.1_pt1 | contig 13039 bp, 13 predicted proteins | sample 811231 | NCBI WGS metagenome assembly MDTE01 (sample SAMN05326651, study PRJNA326480) | marine metagenome | isolation source: seawater | place: Indian Ocean: Red Sea | collected 2010
CTTTTTTCTAAACAGTCTAAATAAAATTTTCACACAATCTTTTAGTTTAACGGGTTTTGAGCTCGAAACATTATAAATATTATTAGTTTTATCGTAATTTATTGAATGCAGTATTAAATTTGAAATAGTTTCAACATGCACAATATTATTAAAATACGAATTAGCATTTGTAATTTTAACTCTTTTATTTTTCTTTATATTTTTTACTAAATTAGACATAAAGTTATGTTTGCTTTTTTTTCCAACAACACCTGGTAATCTGAGTATAGTATATGATATTTTTTTATATAATTTATTTTTTATATATTTCTCACAATCCAATTTAGATTTGCCGTAAGGATCTAAATTCTTTGGTAAAGTTTTTTCATTGATTATTTTTTTTGTGATTTGTCCATAAACAGACATTGTTGATAAAAAAATAATTTTTTTTAAATCTTTTTTACGATCTATGTTTAATAAATTTTTTAACATAGTGATATTTGCACTCATTACTTTCTTGGTATTACCATCAGAAGGAATTTTTGATGCGCAATGTATTAAGTAATCAAATTTAGTTTTTATATTTAATTTTTTTGCAAGATTTTTTTTTATAAAAGTTACTTTTTTATGCTTTATTTTAGGGACTGATTTATTGTATATTCCAATGATTAGAAAGCCTTTTTTAGCAAGAAACTTAACAATCTCACTACCAATTAGTGTTCCAGCACCAGTTATTAAAATTTTTCTCATATTTAAATTTAAAATTAAATAATTTAATATATAAGATTGTCAAATATTCCATAGATCTAATGAAAATTTTAATAATAGGCGGAGCTGGTTACATAGGTACAAAACTATGCAATTATCTTGTAAGCAAGAATTATAAAATTACTTGTTTAGATAATTTTTGGTTTGGGGATTTTTTACATAAAAAAGTACTAAAAATAAAAGCAGACATTCGCTATTACAACTTTAATAAGTTATCCAAATTCGATGCAGTTATAGATCTTGCGTATTTGTCAAATGACCCTTTATGTGAACTTGATGCGCGACATACATGGGAAAGCGGTCCTCTAGCTGTATATAAGATTTTGGATTATTGTGTAAAAAAAAAAAATTAAAAAATTTTTATTTGCTTCATCTGGAAGTATTTATGGACTTAAAAAAGAGAAAAAAGTTCATGAAGGTTTAGGTTTAGATCCAATAACAGATTATAATAAATCTAAGATGATATGTGAAAAAGTAATTCAGTCTTATTCCGATAAAATTAAATACACAATTATTAGACCAGCTACGGTTTGTGGATTTTCAGATAGATTAAGGTTAGACGTTGTACTAAATTTGTTTTGTTATCAGGCTTATTACAAGAAAAAAATATCAATTACTGGAGGATCACAAATTAGGCCCTTAGTACACATAGATGATATGATAAGATGTTACGAATTTTTTATTAAAAAAAATATAGTTGGTGTTTTTAATTTAGGTTTCGAAAATAAGTCAATTTCGAATATTGCCAAAGATGTCTCAAGGCAAATAAATTGCAAAATTACTTACATTAAAACCAATGATCCAAGATCTTACAGAATTTCTTCAGAAAAAATTTTAAAAGCTGGATTCCAACCAAAATTTAATTCAATAGATGCTATAAAAGATATTAAATACAATTTTGAAAAAGGTTTTAAACCAACAAAAAATAATTGGAATTTGGCTTGGTTAAAGGCAAATAAAAAAGTTTAACATGAAATTACAAGAACTAATTAAATCAAAAAAAAGATCAATAAAGTACAGAAAGAGAATCTTAGAACTATCTCAAAAAGTTAGCGCCTTACATCTGGGTGGAACATTTTCTTGTACAGAAATAATGGATTTAATTTTTAATGTATTTTTGAATAAGAAAAATTTGGATTGTTTTGTGATGTCAAAAGGTCATGGATCTATACTTCACTATGTAATATTGGAGGACTTAGGAGTTTTAAAAAAAAAAGATGTAGAAAATTACTGTAAACCAAATGGTTTTTTAGGAGTACACCCTGATAGAGGGAATCCAGGAATAAATGCATCAACAGGCTCCTTGGGTCATGGTTTATCAATGTCTGTTGGAATGGCTTTGGCCGAAAGAGGAGGCAAATCAAAAAGATTAATTTATTCGGTTTTAAGTGATGGAGAACTTCAAGAGGGATCAACATGGGAAGCCATTATGATAGCTCCATCTTTAAGAGTGAATAACTTAGTAACATTTATAGATAATAATGATTTACAAAGTCTTGAAAGAACCTCAAAATCACATCCTTATATTTATCCTATTGAAGATAAATTAAAGTCGTTTGGGTGGCAATCTTATGTTTGTGATGGACATAATCAAAGAGAAATATTTAAAGCATTCAAAAGAAAAAAGAAAAATAAACCACTGGCAATAATATGTAAAACAATTAAAGGTTATCCAATTTCATATATGTCAAATAAACCCATATGGCACTATAAATCCCCAAATAAAGAAGAATACTTAAAAGCTTTAAAAGAGTTAGATAGTACTGAGATTTAATGAGAAACGTTTTTGCTGAAACATTGTACAAAGAAGCTATTAAAAATAAAAAAATTTATGTAGTTGCTGCTGATATTTCTCCTGCTGGAAGCATGGAAAAGTTGAGAAAAAAATATCCTGACAGATTTGTTAACACTGGTGTCGCAGAACAATCCATGATTGGCATTTCAGCTGGCTTGGCTATGCGTGGCATGAAACCATTTGCTTATACAATAGCCACATTTGCTCTTTATAGACCTTTTGAAATGATAAGAGATGATATTTGTTATCAAAATTTACCTGTAACTATTGTTGGAATGGGTGCAGGTACAATATATTCTACATTAGGTGGTACACACCTGACACAAGAAGATATATCAATTGCTAGATCTATTCCCAATATGACAGTTTTGGCTCCAAGTGATTTATATGAAATGAAATCATGTATAAAATATTTATCTAAATTTTCAAAAAATCCATGTTATCTCCGTATTGGAAAATCTGGAGAGAAAGATTATATATTTAAAGAAAGCACAAAATGGAAATTTGGAAAAATACGCAAAATATGTGATGGAGAAAATAAAACATGTATAGTTACATACGGTCCAATAATAAAAACTGCGATAGAGGTAAAAAAGAAATCTAACATTGCTATTTTTTCAGCACATACTTTAAAGCCTTTTGATTATAAATCGCTTAAAAATATCTTAAAAAAATATAAGAAAATCATAATTCTTGAGGATCACTCTGAAATTGGAGGACTTTCATCTATATGCAAAGAATTTGCACATGATCATGGTTTCCAAAAAAAAATAAAAAATTTTTCTCTAAAGGATAAATTTTTTCATTTTTATGGATCTCAAAAAGAACTCCTTGAGAAAAAGCATGGTATAACCGTAGAAAAAATATTAAAAGAGGTTGTCTGAAAAAAAAAGTTTTAATAATTGGGGGTGGATTTGCTGGAGTGACTGCAGCGCGAGAATTATCAAAAAATAAAAATCTAGATATTTCTTTAGTTGAAAAAGGCAAGTTTTTAGGTGCTGGCGTAAGAACTTTTTTTTATGGTGGTCATCCATATACTTTTGGACCAAGACATTTTTTGACACATAACAAAAAAATATATCAATATTTAAATAAAATTGTTCCCTTAAGAAAATGCTCTGATCATGAATTTTTAACGTATGTTGAATCTGATAATCAATTTTATCATTATCCTTTACATGTAACCGACTTAAAAAAAATGCCTGATAAAAAAAAAATTAAAAAAGAATTAAAGAAAAGATCTTTATTAAAAATTAAAAATTCTAAGAATATGGAAGATTTTTGGATAAACTCAATTGGAAAGACACTTTATAATAAGACAATCAACACCTATAATAAAAAAATGTGGTTAGTAGATAGTGCAAAAAAAATAGATACTTTCAATTGGTCACCAAAAGGCGCAACTCTAAAAAGTGGACCTAGAGCTGCGTGGGATAAGGCCATATCTTGCTATCCCAAAAAAATAAATGGTTACAACGATTTTTTTGAGCTGCCAAAAAAAAGAAATCTTAAGATATTATTCAATACAAATTTTAAATTGATATCTTTAAAAAACAAAATTTTTGAGATAAATAAAATTAAAAAAAAATTTGATATAGTCATATCAACAATCTCACCAGATACTTATTTTAAAAATAAAATTTATGGTGAACTAAAATTTATAGGAAGAGATTTTCATAAAATTGTTTTTCCATCAAAAGAAATATTTCCAAAAAATGTTTACTTTCTCTATTATGCAAATAATGAAAAATTTACTCGTTTAGTTGAATACAAGAAATTTACAAAACATAAGTCTAAAACCACATTAATAGGTATGGAAATACCATCGAATAATGGAAAACATTATCCCTTACCAATAAAAAAAGAAATAGAAAAGTCAAAAAAATACATATCTAAATTTCCTAAGTGGTTTTATTCTATCGGAAGAGCTGGTACATATAGATATGAAGTAGACATTGATGATTGTATTGAGCAAGCATTAAAACTAAAGGATGAAATAAATAATAACTCTTTCGAAGGTGCGTTCCCAATAAAAAAATGGCTTTAATAAAAAATATTAATTTTTTAGAGAAATTAAGAAATAAAAATAAAAAAATTAAAATAGGCATTTGTCATGGCGTGTTTGACATTATTCATGCTGGACATATTAATCATTTTGAGTTTGCAAAGAGTAAGTCTGATATTTTAATTGTATCAATAACTTCAGATAAATTTGTAAACAAAGGTGAAGGTAGACCATATAATGATGAGGTCAAAAGAGCCAAGACTTTAGCTGCAATGAAATGCATTGATTACATATTTATAAATGATCATTTAACATCATTGAATTACTTAAAAAAATTAAAACCAAACTTTTACTTTAAGGGGAAAGATTTTCTTAAAAAAGATTTAACATTAAATTTTGAAAAAGAAAAAAGAGAAGTTATCAAATATGGTGGTAAATTATTAATTACTCCAACTGAATTAATGAGCTCAACAAAAATATTTAATAATTTATTTTCAGAATTTAATAAACAACAAAAAGAGTCTATAAGAAAAATAAATAAAAATTATGGCTATGAATTTATAGAAGAAAAAATTAATTCTTTAGAAGATTTAGAATTAAATCTTGTAGGAGAAACTATTTTAGATGAATATGTCTTCTGTGATATAGCTGGACTGGCATCAAAGGACCCGTGTTTTTCTACAATCCAAAACAACAAAAAAATTATCCAAGGTGGAGCACTTTCTGTATGTATGTTAGCATCTCAATTTGTAAAAAAAATAAATTTTTATACTTTTGGAAAAAACAAAACATTAAAAAGTTTTTTAAATAAATCAAAAAACAAAGCCAAATTGATTAATTTGTCCCCAAAATCCAATATTCAAATTAAGACAAGATATTTAAATTTAAACAGATTAGAAAAAATATTGCAAGTAACCAATTTTAGAAAAAATATTTTTGATTTAAAGGATCAAAAAAATATCAATAAAAAGTTAAATCAAAATATTATAAACAAAAATCTAATCATTTGTGACTTTGGAGTTGGATTATTTGAGGATATTGTTTTGAAGAAAATAAACAAAAATAAGAATATTTATTTGAATGTTCAAACAAATTCATTAAATCAGGGATACAATATCGTCAGTAAGTATAACAATGCTTTTTATGTATCACTAGATGAAAGAGAATGGAGATTAGCATTTAAAAATCAAAGTCAGGAAATCTTAAATGATATTAAATCCAATAAAACTTTTAAATTAAAAAGTTTAACTAAAGGAAAAAAGGGTAGTGTTTTCATCAAAAATGGAAAGTCATTTGAGTTTCCAGTTTATTATAATAAAACAGTTGATACTACGGGATGCGGAGATGCATATTTTATGATTACCTCATTAATGATTATGAAAAATTTCCCATCTCTTATTATCCCATTTCTAGGAAACATTTATGCAGGAATGCACTCTCAATGCATAGGTAACGAAACAATAATAACTAAAAATGAATTTTTAAGAACTATAAAAAGATTTCTAACGATTTAAAAATTTAAACAAAAAACTTATAGTGAAAATACTTTTAAAAGAATTAATAAATTTGCCAATAAGTTTAATTTTTTTAATTGCAAATTTATTATATTTATTATTTCCAAAAAATTTATCAGAAATCACAAACTATAAAAACATTTTAATACACAGAACAGGTGGTTTTGGAAATCAAATTTTCGCTAACGATATAATTAGATATTCAAAAAAAAAATATTTATATATTTTGTTATTTGATCCTACAAGATATAATAAATATGTAAGTAAAGTTTTTAATATAAACCATATATATTTACCAACATGTTATGGTAAAAAACTTAGTTATAATTTTAGAATTGGAGAGTATGAAGGATCTTTAAATTCGTTAAATTTTTATATAATAAAATTAATTTTAAAATATATACTATCTAAAAATGTATTTGAATTAGAAAGTTTTTATAAAATCTTTGAAAAAGAAAACAAAGAAATTATAAAAAAAATTAACTTTAATAGGAAAAATTTCAAAATATTTAAAAAGTATATAGATGTATACTTTTATAAGGTAATCGGTAAACAGCTTCAAAATCCAAAACTAAATTCTGAAAATCTCAAAAAAATTCAAAATAAATTAAAAATTAAAAATATAAAAATAAATAAAATTTGTTCTGTCTATTTAAGAAAAAAATACTCAACTAATTCAGATGAGTCTAACAATATTAGAAATGGCTCACCTAAAGATGCCTATAAAAAAATGTTTGAGTACTTGATAAAAAAAAAATTTACAATTTTTTTAGTAGGTGACACAATCTTCAATTTTAATGAAATTAAAAAATTTAAGAAGAAGGTGATTGACTATCGTATAGCCCAAATGCAAAAAGACATATTTCAAATTTATGCTTTAACAGAAAATAATATATTTATTTCTGAACCAGGAGGAGCACAATTTTTTGGACTATATTCAAAAAAATCTTTTGGAATCAATTATTTTCCGATCGGTTTTAAACCACCATTTAATAAGATATTGTATAAGGACGTAATTAATAAAAAAGGTAAATTAATCAAATCTAAAATGAAAAAAAATATTTTTTGGAAATATAATATATCAAGCTTAGGCTTAAAAGCTGAACCTAATACATCAATTCAATTTTTAAATTTAGTAAAAAAAAATATTAATTGAGATAAATTACATGCTAATTATCTTATCAGCATATTTCCTTAAACTGTTTCTATGAGAAATAGCCAAAATTAAACTATCTGGTAAAGTTTTCTTTATGTTTAAAATAATTTTTTCCTCTATATTCTCATCAATATTAACTGTGGCTTCATCGAGAATGATCACTTTTGGTGAATTTAAAATAGCTCTAGCCAAAGATAGCCTTTGTTTTTGTCCTGATGAAAGACCACTTCCATCATCTTTTATTTTAGCTTCCAAATCATATTTTTGATTTTTTTTTAAAAAGTCACACTCACAAAGAGACAAGCATTCTTCTATTGTTGAATTATTCAGAGACATATTGTTACCATAAAGAATATTTTCTCTTATAGTACCCTCAATTAAATATGGGTCTGTAGAACAGTATGAAATTGTCTTTCTAAATTCGTCTAAATTTAGATCTTGAATATTTATATTGCCCCAAAATATATTTCCACTATGAGGTTTTATTATACCAACTATTGTGGCTAATAAAGCTGTTTTACCAACACCAGATTCACCAGTAATAAGACAAAAATTACCTTTCTCAATATTAAAATTTAGGTCTTTAACAATTGCCTTATCATATCCTATTGATAAAGAATTTACTTCAAGTTTGTAATTTTTTAGTATTTTTTTATTAGAAAAAAGGTCTTCTTGCTGATTTTCTATTTGCATTTTTGAATCTTTAAAATTATTCAGCAGCATTTTCACATAAGGTTGTCCAAAAATTATTCGACCAATATTGTATGTGATATGACCAAAAACCATTATTGAACGCAAAATAAGATAAAGAAAAGGGACCATATTTCCAATTTCAATAAAAGAGTATTTTGAATTTAGAATAATAATGAAAACAATAACTAATATTCCAAAAAAATTTGGTAATTGATTAACAAATCCAAGGTTTAAATTATATCTTATAAATGGTTTAATAGACTGCTCATTTGTATTTAATACTATTTCTCTCTCGTTATTTAATGATCCAACAGTTTTCAAAAAATTTATATTTCTTATATCTTTAAAAATTTTTGATAAAACAAAGTTAACTTTATCTCGAAATTCAAGTGAATATAATGATATTTTTTTTTCATTATCAATAAAGGAGCAAATAAAACTACAAAAATTATTGAAGATAAAAATGTGAGTTGTATCGATTGTTTAAATAGAAAAAAATATAGGGTTAAAAATATTATACTTTGTATCAAAAGTTGTGAGCCAGAATTTAAAAATTCAGCTATTTTGTTTGTTACATTATTAAGAAGTAATTGTGACTTAACTAGTCCAATAGTGTTAGAAAAATTGTAATTATTTATAATTACAAGGTTTCTAATTTTTTGATTTAAAAATTCAAATATTAAGTTTGATATTATTTGAGAAAAGAAGAATAAAACAAATCTTACAAATCCAAATATCAAAATTGCATACAAAGGATCAATAAAATCTATTTTTTTCTGTCCTTCGATTAAACTGTATTTAATTAGTACATCATTTAATGAAATAGCAAATACTATTTCTATTAGACCGCAAGCCAATCCTATTGGTACTGATAAAATTAATAAAATTTTTATTTTGTTTCCAGCGATGTCTAAAATATTTTTCATATAAACATGGAATTAAGCTATTTTATTGTGTTATATATTATAAAATTATAATAATCATCAATTTATATTATATGAAAAAAAATTACAAAAAAATTCTTTGTTTTGACGTTGATGGCGTTATTTGTAAAACTAAAAAAAGTAATTACAAGAATTCTATCCCGATTAAAAAAAATATAAATATTATAAATAAATTATATGACAAGAATTTTTATATTAAGATTTTCACAGCTAGGTATATGGGTAGATTTAAAGAAAATAAAACAAAGGTTAATAAAAAATTAAATGAAACAAAAATATTTTTGAATGAAAAATGTAAACTTAAATATCATCAACTAATTATGGGTAAACCGGAGTACGATTTGTTTATAGATGATAAAAATCATAATTTTAATAAAAATTGGAGTAAAAATTTAGAAAAAAAATTCAATATCTAACATTTTTAAATTAAAATTTAATAATGCAAAAAAAATTTTGCCACTTGATTGTTGGCTTTTCAATATTTGAATATTTTAAAAATATAATTAATTCAACATTAACATTAGATAATGCTTCAGATATTATAATTGTAACAACTGGGAATCCTCATATTTTTGGTTGGGGTGGTTTTTTTGATTACGAATTTAAAGAGGATATTAAAATAAAAAAATACGTAGAAGAAGTAAAGATTAGATTTAAAAGGAATAACATCTCTTACTTCAATTTAAATAATCTTAGAAAAGGTAATTATAACAAAAAAGTTGGCGCATTATACGATGCTTATAATTTAGGCTTTGAAATAGCAAAAAAAAATAATATCGACTATCTCAATATTATGCAAAATGACTCTCAATTAATGTTTTGGTCAAACAAAATAAAACAATCAATAGATGAGATATTCACAAAGCAAGATGATATATTTTATATTTTTTCAGGATTTCTAAGACAATGTGCACATGCTGATTTTTATAAAAAATATATAGAAAGAGAAATTATTTTTGACTGGAATAAAAAGAAAAAAAAAATTTATTTAAATTCGAATGATGGATACGGAGATTGGGGAGTTTATGATATTAAGAAAATGATTAAAATGGAATTCATTTTTAAAAATAATGAAAATTATTTATCAAAATTTTATTTAAACAAAGGTTTTTACATGGCAATAAGTCCGGTACCCTTTGTTGGACTCATACCTTGGCCAGTTACTGCAAGAAAAGGAAAAATTAATGGTACAGTTTTGCCGCTAAAAAAGAAGAGTTATTTGATATTAGGTGATAGTATTAATGAAGATAATTTATTTGATAGTGAACCTGCTTGGGAGGAAGACTGTATTAAAAGTAATGGGTGGTGGTCACTAAAACCAAATTGGGCAACAGATATTAATTTAATCTCTTTATTTAAATCCATAAAAAAATTTAAGTTAAATCGTGGCAAATATCCAGAAATATATTTTTCAAATAATAGCAAAAAAACCAAATTTTATCCTCCAAGCTTGACTGAACCTTATAGACCTCAATTATTCAAATTTCTTTTATTTTACCCATATAATGTTTTAATTAGATTAATAAAAAAAATAATACTAAAATAATTAAATTTATGAATAAGTATAGTAAATATATATATGATCATATTAAAGTTTATAATGCAATTGATACAAAAAAAATTTTATTAATAGAAAAAATTTTAATAAGTAAAATTAAAAAAAAAAATACAATTTTTACATGCGGAAATGGTGGAGCAGCCTCAATTGCAAATCATTTTTTATGTGATTTTAATAAAGGATTAAAAACTCATTCAAAAAATACTCTTAAACCAAAAGTAATTTCGCTATCATCAAATATCGAAATTATTACAGCAATCTCAAATGATATTAATTATAATAAAATTTTTTCATATCAATTAGAAAATTTTTTTAAAAAAAATGATTTATTAGTGACTTTTAGCTGTTCTGGTAATTCAAAAAATATAATTGATGTAATAAAGTATGCAAAAAAAAAGGGAATTTTTACTATTAGTTTTACAGGATTTGCTAGCAGATTTACTTCTAGACTAACTGATATAAATTTAAATTTAAATTGTAAAAATTATGGAATTTGTGAAGATATATTTCAATCATTAATGCATATGATTAGTCAAAAAATTATTAGGAAATAATCTTTAAATAAATGGGTATAAAATTAATGAATAAATAAATCTTAAAGGATAAAATAAATTAAATTTACATCTTTTCCTGTTAATTTCTTTGTAGTACTTATTTAAATCTGTAAGTTGATTTTTACTTTTTCTATGACAAGCATATGAAATATTTATCGTTTTTAAACTTATATATTTAGCAAATCTTTTCCAAAGATCATAGTCACCAGCCATTTTAAATTTTGAATTTACTCCTTCAACTTTTTGATAAATATTTTTAGAGAAGACTGTATTTTCTTGTTGTATAAATCCCCAGAAACAATTATTAGCAAGTCCTTTCTTAATTATAAATCTTGGATAAACAAGAGGAAAATATACTTTTGGCTTTCCGTCTAATTTTGCTATTGATATTTTACAAATAACCCATTGATAATTTTTTTTATTTAATACTTCCATTAATCTACTAACTGAATTGTTATCCAATAAATAATCATCAGAGTTTAACCAATGCAAATATTCTCCAGTTGATTTTGAAAAACCAGTCTCAATTGCTTCATACATTGAGTTATCTTTTTGAAAAATTATATTATCGATTTTATCCTTGTATTTTTCGATTATATTTTTTGTATTATCTGTAGAGCCTCCATCTACAACAATATACTCTAAATTTTTATAAGATTGATTGATTACACTTTTTATAGTTGCTTCAATATACTTTTCTCCGTTAAAAACTGGAGTTACGATAGTAATTTTTTTCATATAGAATTTTATAATTGTTAAAAATTTAAAAGATAGTAAATATTATTTAATGTTAAGTAAAAAAGCTTTAATAACTGGTATCACAGGTCAAGACGGTTCTTATTTAGCAAGATTTTTATTGAATAAAAATTATACTGTTTATGGTTTAATAAGAAGAGCATCCACATTTAACACAAAGAGAATTGACGACCTACATAACAACCCGAAACTAAAAAAAAAATTTAAACTTTTTTATGGGGATCTTACAGATGAAACATCGATTAATAATTTAATTAAAGACATTCAACCTAATGAGATTTATAATCTAGCTGCACAATCACATGTTAAAGTTTCATTTGAAAACCCTGTTTATACAGCTAACGCATCAGGAATTGGAACGTTAAGAATATTAGAGGCAATTAGAACTTTAAATTTAAATACAAAATTTTATCAAGCCTCAACTTCTGAAATATTTGGTAATACAAAACCTCCACAATCAGAAAATAGTATCATGAGGCCTTGCTCTCCTTATGGTGCTGCAAAATTATATGCCAATGAAATTACAAGAATTTATAGAGAAGGATTTGGTATATATGCTTCTAATGGCATTTTGTTTAACCATGAATCTGAAGTTAGGGGTGAAACCTTTGTTACAAGAAAAATCATTAAAGGGCTTGTTAGAATAAAATTAAATAAACAAAAAACTTTATTGCTAGGCAATCTTTATGCTAAACGAGATTGGGGTTATGCCCCAGATTATGTTGAGGGAATGTGGAAAATTTTACAGCAAAAAAAACCTGATGATTTTGTGATTGCAACAGAAATGAATCATACAATTTTGGAATTTGTTAAAGAAGTTTTTGGTTTAGTTGGTCTTGATTGGAAAAAATTTGTGGAAACAAATAATCCAAAATTTTTGAGACCAGCTGAGGTTCCAAGTTTAAAAGGAGACAGTTCAAAAGCAAAAAGAGTTCTTAAATGGAAACCAAGATATAAATTTAAAGATATATGTAAAATACTTTTAGAAAATGATTTAAAAATTTACAATTTAACATTAGGTGAAGCGAAAAAAATCGCATTTAAGTTAAATAAATCAAAAAATAGATGATTTATCAAATTCAGCCTACTTTTAATAAAAATACACTAAAAAATTTAAATAAATATATTTATTCTGGAAGTTGGTTTACAGAACATAAACATTCAATAAAATTTGAAAAAAAATTTTCGAAATTTTTAAAATCTAAAGAAACAATACTTTTTCCAAATGGGACTTTAACAATGTCATCAATTCTTACTTGTCTTGGAATAAAAAAAAGTGATGAAGTTCTTGTATCAAATTATACAATGGTAGCTACA
>MDTE01167041.1_pt1 | contig 13038 bp, 5 predicted proteins | sample 811231 | NCBI WGS metagenome assembly MDTE01 (sample SAMN05326651, study PRJNA326480) | marine metagenome | isolation source: seawater | place: Indian Ocean: Red Sea | collected 2010
AGGCCATGAAGATTGCCGAAGGCGGGCGGCTGACTCAGATTCTTGGGGGTGGTACGGATCCGGAGCCTGAGGTGCGAGGTCCGGTACAGCTCGAGCCCGGCCAGTCCTTCCTGCTGGCTTCTGACGGGGTCTTTGGACACAACAAGGACCGAGACGTGCTCACTCCGGCGCTGGCGTCGGACGGTGGCGAGCTTGCCGACCGAGCTCAGGCTTTGAAGCGTGCTGTGCTGGAGGGTGAGGCTCCCGACAACCTCACCGCAGTTCTATGGACTCTTCCGAGCGATTGTGTCGCCACGTCTTCACGGGAGACGGTCAGCAACACGATGGCAGCGGTCACGCCAGACGACATTGCCCTTGCGCTGGCAGCGGAAGAGTTGGCGGAGGATGGTGACAGTGCCGGTTGGTCGCACAAGGACACCTCCGGGCCCCAAGGTGAGGATTCAGGGTCGGCTGCGGCTGGGGGAATGAACTCGGGCTTTCCTGGGTTCTTTGGTCTCCCCGGGGTGGTGGCGGCGACCCTGCTGGCTGCCGTGTTGTTGTCAGCGTTCTGGAGCCTGTCCGCGCACCCCTGACGACGCTGGGTGGAGCTGAGCTTCAACGAGCGACGGGGACGTAGCCCGAGAGGACGTCCATGATGGATAGCGGGTCCGATAGTCGGACGTCTGGTTCGCTCTACGCGTTCCTAGTCCAGAGGCCTGTCGCGACGGTGATGGCGACGGCGGCGGTCGTGGTCTTTGGAACAGTCTCTTACGCCAATCTATCGCTCAACCTGATGCCGGATCTCGACTATCCCACCATCACGGTGCGGACGGAGTTTGACGGTGCGGCGCCCGAGGAGGTCGAGACTCAGGTTTCTGTTCCGCTGGAGGAGACCTTGTCCACCTTGCCGGGCCTGGTGTCCCTCCAGAGCGTCTCCAGGGCGGGCGTATCTGAGGTGATGGTCGAGTTCGAGTGGGACTCGGACATGTCCGACCTGAGCCAGACGGTGCGTGAGCGACTGGGGGTTTTTGCCCTGCCCAAAGACGTGGGTCGCCCCCTTGTCCTTCGCTATGACCCGAGCTTGGATCCCATCTTGCGGCTTGCGCTCGTCGCTCCCGACGCCAGCGACAAGAGCCTGCTGGAGGCGAGGCGTATTGCCGAAGAAGAACTGAGGCCGCTTCTAGAGACGCTGCCCGGAGTTGCCGCAGCCAGGGTGCGCGGAGGCTTGGAGCGGGAGGTTGTCGTCGAGGTCCACGAGGCGCTTCTTCATGCTCGTGGATTCACGCTGGCCAACCTCGTCAGTCGCCTCCAGGCGGAGAACATCAACTTTGCGGGTGGCTCGTTGCTGGAAGGTCAGACTGAGTATCTGATCCGGACGCTCAACGAGTTCCGCGGGCCGGAGGAGATGCGCGAGATTGTGCTCGTGTCGGACGAGGGGCAGTTCGCACGCCTGGGCGACATCGCAACCGTCGAGGTCCGACCCAAGCAGCGCAAGGTGATCGGGCGTGTTGGGCAACGAGAGGCCGTGGAGGTGGCCCTCTATCGAGAGGCCGACGCCAACATCGTGTCGGTGAGCAGGCGCGTGAAAGACGTTGTCTTCGGCACTCAGGCGCAGCAGGACTTTGTGAGGAAGCTTGCGCAGCAGAGCGCAAAGGAAACCGAGTCCGGCGATGGTGGCGCGGGGGCCCGTAGCGACGACAAAGCATCTGATGATGGGACAGACAAGGACGCCCAAGAGGAGGATGAGGAGGAAGAGAAGCTCGGACTCGATGACTTGCGCCGGGCTCGCAAGATGACCGCGTTCCTACAGGCTCAGCTCCCGGCCGGAATGGAACTCAAGCTTGTCTCGGACCAGGCTCGATTCATCGAGGCGGCGATCGAAGGCGTTCGATCGACCGGTCTCATGGGCGGTGTCCTGGCTGTCCTCATCTTGTTTCTCTTCCTCCGGCATGGGTGGTCGACGTTCATCATCTCCACAGCCATCCCGATCTCGGTGGTCTCCACCTTTGCGCCCATGTATCTATTCGGGGTCAGCCTCAACCTCATGTCGTTGGGTGGCCTGGCTCTGGTCATCGGCATGCTCGTCGACAACTCGGTGGTTGTGCTCGAGTCCGTTCATCGCCATCGCGAGGGTGGTGCGGGGCCCCTCGCCTCAGCCGTGGGCGGGACTCGCGAAGTGGCCGGCGCTGTTCTCGCGTCGACGCTAACGACCGTGGCAGTCTTTTTGCCCATCGCCTTTGTCAGTGGAGTTGCCGGCCAGTTGTTTGGTCACCTGGCCTTGACCGTTGTGTTCGGCCTGATCGCGAGCCTTGCCGTCGCGTTGTTCTTGATTCCGGTTCTCGCAGCCCTCCCTGAGCGTCGCGCTCGCGCAAAGGAGCCTCCACTCGGCGCGAGCGACCCGAGCGAAGAAGCTGGTGCTTCGGACGAGGACCCTCTGGCGCTCGTCCGCATGGGGCCGCTGGTTGCGGAGTTGGCTAAGGCCTGGGCAGCGATCCGTGGTTTTGCTGGCGAGAGCCGCTTCTTGCTGCGCCCGCTTCGCTGGGTCCTTGCGCTGGTTCTTCTTGCTCCCCTCGCGTTGCTCCGGTTTCTCCTGGCGGCGGTGTGTTGCTTGGCGCTCTCTTTGCTGTTGAGGCTGGGGATGGCCATCGTGTGGCCCACAACACGTCTGGCACGTCTTGTGGCCGGTGGCCTCGTAGGCCCAGGGGAGAGGGCTTCGGAGCGCCTGGAGGATGGGTACAAGGGCCTCGAGCGTCGCTATGTTGCGGTGTTGCGAGGAGCACTCTCTCGTCCCTCATGGATTCTGCTGCCGGCGCTGGTGTTGTTCGTTTGTTCGCTCCCGGTTGTTCCCCGGCTTGGTACAGAGCTTCTTCCTGAAGTCCATCAGGGCATCATCCTCGCCGACTTCAGGTTTCCGGTGGGCACTCCACTGGCGGAGACGGTGCAGCGACTCTCTGGCTTGGAAGAGGACATTCGAGGTCTGGACGAGGTCGATTCGGTCTATCTGGGAGCGGGCGCGGCGCTCGAGGGAGGAGCCTCGACGAGTCGTGGAGAGAACACAGCCAAGATGACGGTGCGCTTGGGCTCTGCGCTGAGCGATCCCATCGGCGCCGATGAGCGACTGCGCGAGCAAATTCGTGATCTGGTCCGGGAAGTGCCGTCCCTTACGGTGGAGCTTACGAGCCCTGCATTGTTCTCGTTCCGCACCCCTCTCGAGGTGGAGGTACGCGGCCAGGACTTGAGGTTAGTTCGTGAGGCTTCAGATGCTGCAGTTCGCAAGATCCGCAGCCAGCCTGGGGTTCGGGATGTACGCTCCAATCTTCAACTGGGCTACCCGGAGATTCAGATCCGGTACGACCGGGACCGGCTGAGCCGCTTTGACCTGGACATTGGGGCGGTGGCTTCGGCTGTGCGGGACAAGGTGGCCGGGAACATTGCGACGGATCTGCAGGATTCGGGTCGGCGAACAGATGTTCGTGTTGTGCTCCGGGAGCAGGACAGGTCCAGCCTTGAAGATCTCCGCCAACTCAACGTGAATCCGCGGGGGGTGCCGCCCATTCCACTGGATGCTGTCGCTGATCTCGTGCTGTCCGATGGTCCTTCGGAGATTCGTCGCAACGACCAGGAGCGCTCAGCGCTCGTCTCGGCGGAGCTGGCGGGCTTTGACCTGGGTACCGTTGCCGATGGGGTTGCGCGCGACCTGGCCAGTGTCGCTATGGACGAAGGCGTTCGGTATCAGGTGGGTGGGCAGAATCTCGAGATGGAGAGGAGTCAGAAGTCTCTCCAGTTTGCGCTCCTGCTGGCCGTGTTCCTTGTGTACATCATCATGGCGAGCCTGTTCGAGTCGGTGTTGCAGCCCCTGATCATTCTCTTCTCGCTTCCGCTTGCCATCATTGGTGTGGTTCCAGCCCTTTGGGCGACAGCGACGCCCGTCTCGGTCGTAGTCCTCATCGGGGCCATCGTGTTGGTTGGAATCGTGGTCAACAACGCCATTGTTCTCGTGGACTGTGCCAATCGTCTCACAGCAGATGGCGAGGACTCTCGAGAGGCCATCGTGGAGGCCAGCCGAGTTCGTCTCCGGCCCATTCTCATCAGCACGTGTACGACAGTCTTGGGTCTCCTCCCCATGGTGCTCGGGGGAGGAGAGGGAAGTGAGATCCGCCAGCCTCTCGCGCTGACGGTGATCGCAGGCCTAGTTGCCTCTACCGTCCTGACACTCGGGGTCATTCCTGTTCTCTATCAGCTGGTCGTTGCCCCTTGGAGCCGACGATGAGACTCGGCGGAGCCCTGCCTCGCTTTGCCCTGCGCCGTCCCGTCACGGTCTTCATGTTGTTGTTGGCTTGCCTCGTCCTGGGATCGATCGCCTGGAAGCAGACGCCAGTCCAGCTCATGCCCGATGGCTACAACTTCCCTTACCTGTGGCTGTGGGTGCCCTATCGAGATGCCAACCCCCGCGAGATCGAGCAGTCGATCGTTCGTCCCATGGAGGATGCTCTGGAGACGGTGCCAGCTCTGAGGACGATGCAGTCCAGGGCCGGCACGGACTATGCGGGCTTCCAGCTGAAGTTCGATCAGTACGCCGACATGAGCGAGGCGTGGAGTGCGGTGGTGGACCGGGCCGAACGAACGATGCCTGAGCTACCGGAGGATGCAGAACGCTACTTCGTCTACAAGTACAACCCGTCCGATGAGCCTGTCATCTGGGCTGCTGTCACCTACCCAGATAGCGAGACGGATCCAGCCTATCTCCTCGAGTCCCGTTTAGTCCGCACGCTAGAGAGAGTGCCTGGCGTAGCGCGTGTCGAGTACCACGGGGTCAACAGAGCTCGGGTCTACATCGACTTTCATCGCGAGGCCATCGAGCGTCATGGGATCAGTCTCTATGACGTGGTCAGTTCGCTCCAGGGGGACAGCTTCACCATGGCGTCTGGCGAGGTCCGGGGTGAGGGGCGGGTGACTCTGGTTCGCTCCATCGCCAGCTATGAGGACGTCGACAGTCTGTCCAGCCGGCCCATCCCGGGCGGGCTCCGGCTCGATGACATTGCGACGATTGTCTTTGGTCGCCCGGCAAGCGCCTACATTCATCGGGTCAATGGTCAGCGGGCGGCGTCATTGGACATCTACAAGGAGAGTGGCGCCAATACGGTCGATGTCTGTCGACGGGTCTCTGCGGCGATGGTGGATCTGGAGCAGGACCCCCAGCTGGCAGGTTGGACTGTGGAGCGCTTCTTCGACCAGGGAGAGCTGATTCAGGAGAGCATCGACAATCTGTTCAACGCGGCCCTGCAGGGTGGAGCGCTGGCCATCCTGGTCTTGTTCTTGTTCTTGCGCCGTCTTCGGGCAACGCTGCTCATTGCCCTCAGTATTCCCATGTCGCTCTTGATGACCCTGGTGGTCATGTATTTCGTTGGAGAGACCATCAACCTCTTGTCGATGATGGGCTTGATGTTGGCCGTGGGCATGGTGGTCGACAACTCGATCGTGGTGGTGGAGTCGATCTTCCAGCGTAGAGAGAGTGGTGACAGTCCCAGGCGTTCGGCATTGGTGGGGACGGGCGAAGTGGCTCTGGCCATTCTGGCGGCGACGGCCACCACGCTCGTGGTCTTTTTACCCATCATCCTGATGTCGGAAGACGCGAGCTTCTCGTTCTTCATGGGGCGTCTGGGGCTCCCCGTGTGCTTTGCTCTGGCTTCGTCCTTGTTGGTCGCGCTCGTGTTTGTGCCCCTGGCGACCTCTACCCGTTTGGGCGGGCAGAGTGCGCCCCCTGCGCGGTGGGTCACTTGGCTGAATGGTCGCTATGTGAGGGTTCTTGAGGCAGCGCTGTCTCGACGGACCACGGCTTTCTTCGTGCTTGTTGTGGCGCTCCTCTCGATGGCATGGCCCATAAAGCACATTGACCGCACGGACCAGGACACCGGCGGGATCGTGGACTTTGTGGTGAGCACGGAGTTCCCGCCGCACTTCAACCACAAGCAGGTCGAGGCCGCGATTCTCGATATTGAGGCCGTGCTGCTCGACAAGAAGGAAGAGTGGAGAATTCGCGCTGTTCGTTCCCGGTCCGACGGTGCCCGGTGGGGTCGGGTGATGGCGTTCATGGAAGAGCGCGAACGAGGGGACATCGAGCGCAATGAGATCTTGGAGCAGCTGGAGGACTTGCTTCCCGAAGAGCCGGGAGTGGAGACCTGGACCGGCTGGAGCCGAGAAGCTGGTGGAGATGGACGCGGCGGCAACGAGGTGACGATTCGCTTGGTGGGAGACGACTCGGAAGTCCTGAGCTCCCTGGCGGGTGACGTCGTGGGCCGCCTTCGGGAGAGCCCCGGCATCCTCCTGGCGGAGGTTCAGGAGGAGGACGGGGGCATGGACGAGATGGCGGTGACCGTCGATCGGGCGCGAGCAGTTCGCTATGGCGTGTCCACGAACGTACTCGCGCAGACCATCGCATTTGGCTTTCGCGGTACGAGCCTGCGCCCTCTGGTCGTGGGTGGGAAGCAAGTGCCTGTCCAGGCTGAGTTCCGACGAGAGGACCGTCTTGATCTCGATGCATTGGAGGATTTCCAGATTTGGTCGCCCACGACCGGCGAGGTTCCCGTCGCAGCGGTCGCTGACATCAGCGTGCGAAAGGGATATCGACAGATTGAGCGGGAAAACCGCAAGACATCGGTGGGGATCCGCATTGGACTCGAGGATGATGATCTCAAGGAAGGGCGGGCTGACATCCTCGCCGCGCTGGCAACCTTCAACTTCCCGCGGGGCTACTCCGTGGAATTGGGCGGGCGTTTTGACGACTTGGCGAACCAGGACCGGGCAGCCAAGTTCGCCTTGCTCATGAGCATTGCCTTTGTCTTCTTGCTCATGGGCATGTTGTTCGAGTCGGTGTGGACACCTCTGTGCGTGCTGCTCTCTATTCCGCTGGCTCTATTCGGTGTCTACTGGACGCTCTATTTGTGGAAGACGCCTTTCGAGATCATGGCGGGGATCGGTCTGGTAGTGCTCGTGGGAATCGTCGTGAACAACGCCATCGTCTTAGTGGACCGTATCCAGCAACATCGGGCTTCAGGGCTTGAGCGGAACCAGGCGATCGTGGCAGGAGGCCGAGATCGATTTCGCCCCATCGTGATGACGGCCATCACCACGATCGTGGGGCTTCTCCCGATGGCGCTGGGTGATGCCAATCTTGTGGGTCTCTCGTACAAGCCATTGGGGCGCGCAATCATCGGTGGATTGATCGCATCGACCGTGCTGACCCTGGTGCTGGTCCCGTTGCTCTACACCTACCTAGATGATCTGAAGGGCCTGTTTGGAGCAACGATACGTAAGGCGGCGGGGCGACCTGCTGCGCGGGCTGTCGTCGTTGCCCTTGTCTTCCTCTTGCCCATAGACGATGTCGCGGGTGCCGAGATTTCGGAGCCCTCGTCCCTACAACAGGACATCGAAGCCATTGAGTCGGCCCCCGGCTTGGGTGAGGACGCCCAGGCTCTGAGCAGTGCCGAGGCCATCTCTCGGAGCCTGGCCAGCAACCTGGGCCTGAGGGTTCGACTCAGTGAGCTGGAGGCGGCTCGCTTTCGGCTCAAGGCCACCTGGGGCCAGTGGGTTCCACAGTGGGGAAGCTCGTGGCGGTATCGCCCTTGGAAGAGTGAGCGTTGGTTCGATCAGTACAAGAGCTGGGAGCGTGTTGAGGGGAGCACGGGTGACTACAACCTAAGTCTGGGTCTGAACTCACCCACGGGCACGCGGGTCTCGGCTATCTGGAGCCAAGGGAGCTACGACCAACTGACGACCTATGACCCCGAAGTGCTCATCGAGAACCCCTTTGAGCCCGACACACCGATCGAGGTGTTGGTGAACAACGAGTTCCGGACCCGTTGGTCATCGCTGGCCTTGGAGGTGAACCAGAGTCTGCTCAAGGGCATTGCACCGTTCTACAACTTGCAGGCCATGCGCCAGGCTCGGGCGGCCACGGACTCGGCTTCGTTGGCCCGTGATCAAGAGGTGGCTTCCGTCGTCGCGGACACCTTGAAGGCTTATTGGGATCTAGCGGCCAGCCTTCGCATCGTGGCCATATCGAGGATCAACCAGAGGCTCGGCGAGGATCAGCGAGATGTCACGAAGGCCCGCATTGCCGCGGGAGATCTCGCGCCCGTCGAGTTGTTGCGTATTGATGAGACACTGGCCTCCCGCTCTGCTGACGTCTTGGAGTCCCGTCGCGCAGCGGCCGAAGCCGAACAGCGCCTCAAGGATCTGATGGGGGTGGCGCCAGATGAAGCTCTGTACGAGCAGAGTGTGGAGCCCATCGACGGGCCCAGTCTCGAGCTGCCCGTGCGCAATAGAGAGAATTCACAGCAGGTGGCGCTTCAGCAGAACGCTCAATTGCTTCTGAACCGCAGCGAGCTGGATGAGCGACGGATCCAGTGGAAGGTCGCGCGGCACGAGCTGTTGCCTACACTCGACCTGAACGCGTCGCTTGCGCTCAACGGAACCGGCTTTGATGTGGCCGAGTCCGTTAGCGATGTCTTCGCCCGAAAGTTTCCCGACTTTACGGTGGGCATGAGCTTGCAGGTTCCACTCCCCGACGTTGGAGCGCTCCAAGGGGTGAAGATCGCGGACCAGGAGGTCGCCGCCAGCCTGCTCCGGCTTCAGCAGGTGGAGCGCTCGGTGCTCTCCGGCGTAGAGTCGGCGCTGCGAGCGATTGAGTCGTACGACGCCCAGCTTGAGGTCGCGGCCGTTCGAGTGTCGCTGGCGGGCCAGTCTGCGGACGCGTCCGAGGCAACCTACCGGGCGGGGAGGAACACCCTACGAGATGTGCTGGAGGCTCAGGTGGCGCTCAAGGAGGCGAGGCAGGCCCAGGTGGTGGCTCAGGTCGAGTCGCTAAAGGCGAGACTCGATCTGGAGGTTCTGCGGGGCTCCTTGCTCGAGGTGCTGGGGCTGAACATCGACTGAGCGGTTGGCGCTGAATTCGTCCCGAGTGGAGAGGTGGCCCCGGGAGCTCATCGCTGCTGCGTCAGGGCATGACCTCTTGACTTGCCGAGTCGCTGTTTCCAGACTGCGCCCGTGTCCAACTACGTTCTCACCACGCCCTGCTTCAATGAACTCGATGGTCTGCCCGATCTGCTCGCCAGCATCGAGGGGCAGGAGCAAGTCCCGGCGAAGTGGCTGGTGGTGGATGACTCCAGTGATGATGGCTCGCGGGAATGGCTGGAAGAGGCCGCTGCACAGCGCTCGTGGATGGAAGTTCGGTCGTCACCGGAGAGCGCGGATGAGTACCTAGGGAATCACATTGCCCGAATTAAGCGGTGGGGACTCGAACAGGTCATAGAGAGCGCCCGCTCCGAGGGGCTGGAGCCCAAGGCCGCTGGGGTCCTGGATGCGGATGTTCGCTTGCCTGCCGACCACTACAGTCGACTTGTGCAGCTACTAGAAGATGACGACAAGTTGGGGGTTGTGTCCTCCATCATTCGGATTCCCACCGAGGACGGGTACCGAATCGAGAAGTTCCAGCGAGAGGACCTGCCGCGGGGACCGACACAGTTCTTTAGGCTCCAGTGCCTGGAAGACATGGGGGGGCTTCCGCCCTACCAAGGCTTCGATGGAGCGGCCAATGTGAAGGCTAGACTTCGCGGCTGGGGCTGCTTGCTCGTGACCGACTTGGTAGCCGAGCAGGTGCGCGAGACGGCGTCACGCTATGGCCTGAGAGCCGGCTACGAGCGACGGGGTCGTTACGCTTGGTTCTTGGGCCACCACCCGGTGTTGGTGCTGGCGAAGGCTGCGGCCTATAGCCTTCGGCCACCGTTCACCATCGGTTCTTGGTTCTTGATTGCCTGGATTCGGGCTGCCGCCACCGGCACGCCACGTTGCCCCGATGAGGATGTGCGACGCTATTACGGTCGGGAACGGCTGTTGGAGTATTGCCGTACGCTGGTGGGGCGGGGACCGACCTTTATCGATCCAGACAAGCTGTGATGGTCGGAGCGGGGTGTCGAGACGTCTTGCTCACGGGGGGCGCCGGCTACATCGGCGCCCACTGTGCGGCGCTCCTAGCGTCTGAGGGCTACCGAGTCACAGTCTTCGATAACCTAGAGCGCGGTTACCGTCAGGCGATTCAGCGTGCCTCCATGGTGTCGGGGAAGCCCATTGAATTGATTGTGGGTGACGTGCGCGACATGGAGAGTCTTCGTGGTGCTTTCGCGCAGGGCGACTTCCATGCCGTCGTCCACCTCGCAGCGCTGAAGTCAGTGGAAGAGTCCATCCAGGAACCTGAGCGCTATCAACACACCAATGTGATGGGTACAGAGAACCTGTGCGCGGCCATGGAGGAGTTTGGAGTGTTTCGGTTGGTGTTCTCATCATCCGCCGCTGTGTACGGAGACTGTGGGAGCGACCTTGCTACCGAGTCCACCCCACTTAGGCCCCTGAGCCCCTATGGCCAATCCAAAGTGGATGCGGAAGAGCGAATCGAGCGCTTTGTGAGCCGGACTGGGGCGGCAGCAGTCTCGTTGAGATACTTCAATCCCGTGGGAGCACACCCCTCGGCCAGCCTTGGTGAGTGTTCCGACGGGCCAACAAATCTGATCCCCGTCGTGATGGACGTGGTCCTGGGAAATCGCCGTTCTCTCGACGTCTTTGGTCGCGACTACCCCACTCGCGACGGTACCTGTATTCGCGACTACATCCACATCATGGATCTCGTTGTTGCCCACCGCAGTGCGCTCGACCATACGACTCACATGGATGGAGCGAAGGCTTACAACGTGGGCACGGGGCGAGGCTCCAGTGTGCTCGAGGTGGTCGACCGAGCGCGGGAGGTGACGCAGCGCGTTGTACCGACACGGGATGCGGCCCGTCGGGATGGCGATCCGGTGATGTTGGTGGCTGACGTGTCGCGCATCGAGGCGGATCTCGGTTGGGTGGCGACTCAGGATCTGAAATCGATGATTCGGTCCGAGTGGGCCTGGCGGCGGGCATGGCCCGATGGCTATGCCAGTTCTCGTGAGACGTCGGCCGCACCACGATAGAATCTCCCTGTGGCGGAACTGTATCGAGGTGATGGCCCTGCTTGCGGCGAGCCGTGCGAGGTCCAGGTAGAAGCCACGGGCCTTCGAGTGAAGACAGAGAGCAGTGAGCGGTTTCTCCCCTATGCCAAGCTCCGCGGGCGGCTCGGAGGCTATGACGACCGCTGGATGATCTTTACGATGATTGGTGGGGCTGGGCTTGAGCTCTGGGTGGACCCAGAATTGCTCGATACGCTCAAGGACAACGCTGACGACTATCCGAGGGCCTTTCGGAAACAGTTGTTTAGTCTCGAGATCCAGCAAATGACCCGCGCTCGAGTGCGCATTGCGCTGCGTGTCGTCGCGGCTGCTTTTGTGGTCGGTGCGGCTGTGTGGTTCCTGCGAGGAGATCTGGTGCCCCGGCTTGTGGACGTCGTCCCGGTGGCGGTGGAGACGGGGCTCGGGGAGGTCGCTGCGGAGGCGCTTGCCGAAGACTATGAGGTGTGCCGGGACGAAGAACTCGTCGGAGCCGTGTCCGAAGTCCTCCAGCGACTGGTGAACTCGGGAGAGACCGCAGGGTATTCGTTTCGCGTTCGCATCCTCAAGAGTTCTGGGGTGAATGCATTTGCTCTTCCTGGGGGCGAACTCTTCCTTCTCTCGGGCCTCTTGTCCCTGGCCAATGACATCGATGAGGTCGCAGCCGTGTTGGGGCACGAGGTCCAGCATGTGCTGTCTAGACATGGCCTGGCTGGGCTCGTGCGGCGAGCGGGTGTTCGGGCGTCTGTGGGAATGGCCCTAGGTGATGCGTCGGATGTGCTGCAGGTACTCGGGGCTTACGCAGGTAGCTTGGTCACCATGAAGTACGGCAGAGAGCAGGAAGAAGAGGCCGACAGGGGCGGCGTCGTGCGCATGGCTGGTGCGGGCTTTGACCCTGAAGCGAGCATCCGCTTCTTTGGTCGTCTCGCCGAGGAGCAGCCCGACGGTGGTGGGGCTCTGCGGGAGGCCAAGGCCTTATTCTCAACCCATCCCACTTCGCAACGACGACGCTCCAAGCTGGAAGCCCATGTCTGGGAACTCTCCCACACGCCAAGTACAGCCTCCCGCGTAGATTGGGCTCGGATCAGAAATCGCTGCGACCCCGCTGTTGGTGCTGAGCTCTGATGGCTAGAAAGGCACGGTCTCAGGCGCGGAGCCAAGGGCGCGGCGATGGTCCTCGTTCGCGGTCAGGCCGTCGCGGTCAGAAGGACAAGCAGCGACAGGTCGTGGCAGAACGAGAGGCGCAGCAGCGGGAGCGCCTGTTGGCTCGATTCGAGGGGGTAGAGCCGGATGGTCGCGTGGTTTGCCAGTACGGGACTCATGCTGAGGTGTCTTGTGCTGATGGGCGGGTTCGACTCTGTCTCCTGACCCCTAAGGTGCACAAATTGTTTGGTGTCTGCGTGGGGGATTGGGTCTGGACGGGCCGGGGAGCGACCGACGAAGAGCGAATCATCGAAGGCCGTGCGGAGCGGCGGACCGAGGTGAGGCGAAAGCGGGGGGAGGAAGACCGACACGGTCACGTGATTGCGGCCAATGTGGACACCATGGCGATCACCGCGGCCCTGAAGGAGCCCCCCCTCCGAACCGGGGCACTCGATCGCTACCTTGTTCTGGCATCCCATCTAGGACTCGCTCCACTGCTTGTGTTGACCAAGCTGGACCTGACCCCTGCAGACGATCCCGGATGGTCAGTGCTCGAACCTTATCGGTCGCTGGGTGTGGACATGGTCTACACCGCCTCGGTCACGGGGCAAGGTCTAGCAGACCTGCGTGTTCGTCTAGCGGGTCGAGTCACTGTGTTTGCAGGGCACTCGGGAGTCGGCAAGTCTCGTCTTTGCGGCGCATTAGGTCTGAGAGACGCGCCGGAACCCGGCGATCTGTCTCGTTCTGGTGGGCGAGTGCGTGGTCGCCACAAGACGTCGGTGGCTCGGCTGCTGAACTTGGGCGATGGCGGTTGGGTGGTGGATACGCCAGGGGTTCGGGCGATTGGCCTCGTTGATCTCGAGCGTCAGGATGTGCCGATCCACTTCCCGGACTTGGC
>MDTE01113363.1_pt1 | contig 13035 bp, 14 predicted proteins | sample 811231 | NCBI WGS metagenome assembly MDTE01 (sample SAMN05326651, study PRJNA326480) | marine metagenome | isolation source: seawater | place: Indian Ocean: Red Sea | collected 2010
ATCAGTATCAACATAAATTTCATCAAAATCACATTTTTTAAGTTTGTCCAATAAATATCTATAGAGAGGTTTTCCCTTAATTTTTCTAAAATTTTTTCCTTTAACTCTCTCCGACTTTGATTTTATAGGAACAATTGCTACTATTTTCATTATCTTTTCTTAATTAAAAACCAGTTAATATTATCTTCAGGATATTTATCTCTCTCATAAATAAAACCATAGTCGATAAGTTTAGCCTTTGGAAATAAATTCAAAAAGTCTCCAGCGAAATCTCTTTTGAATAACTTTTCTTTATACCCTCTATAAATAACCTTTGTTGGATAGGGATTATAATACTCAGAAATTAAAATATATTTTGAGGAAAACTTGTAAATTTTTTTATATATTTTTTTTAAATTTTTTGGATTAATATGTATCAATACTCCTTTAGTGAAAACTAGATCATATTTACTTTTTGTGTCAAATTTTTCAATAGACATATTTCTTACATTAATTTTTTTTAATCTTTTTTTCATTTTTTTACATGCAAAACTATTAATTTCAACTGCATCCAATTTTGCTCCTCTATAAAGTCGATTTAAAGCAATGAGGTTATTACCAGTATTAGAGCCAAGTTCTAAGATCGATTTAATTTTGTATCTTTTTTTTAATATTTTTTTAAAAAATATAATTGAACTTTTTTCTTTCTGTTTCGAGGTAGAACGTTTAGAATAATTCTTACCAAAGTTACCCTTCCAAAACTTTTCTTGTTGGCTCATAAATATTTACTTAATGATTTCATTCAATAATTTTTTAAATTTAATATTATTTTTATCAAATATATTTAATTTAAAATATTTTTTTACTAATTTTTGATACTTATTATCATTTATTTTTAATAAATTATTCATTTTCTTTATAACTATATTCTCGTTAAATTCTTTTTGCCAAATTGTTCCATTTTTATCTTTAGAGTTAAATTCCAGATTAAAAAAATTATGATTAAAATTTAAAAATAAAACTTTATGTCCTTTAGATATAAGCTCACTTCCAAAACTCGATGTCATACAAATTATCAGTTTGGATTTTTCAGCCAATTTTTCATTACTTATTTTCTCAATATTAAAATTATTAAGATATTTGTTAAAAAATTCAATTTCATCATTAAAAGATATTTTATTTTTCTTTTCAACTCTGTTAGATGATAAACCCACGCATATACTTTTTTTATTACTTAAGGAATAGTTGTTTAATATTCGAAGAATTTTAGATGAAAATTTATTATTAATTTTATAAACTTTTTTTGTAGCTGATTTATCAAAAACTCTAAATTCAGAAATAAACATAATATCGTAGATTTTTTTTCTTTTTTTTAATTTTTTTTCATTATTACGTAAAGAACCTGTAATCAAAATTTTTTTTTTTTGCTTTGATATATTAGAAAATTTTTCACTCCAAATTAAATAATAGTCTGGATTTGTTTTATAGAATGATTTTTTTAAATTATGATTATTTTTAAAATCTACGCCATTTTGATACATTATTAATTTAGATGAAGGATATAGATCTCTAATCAGCTTTCCTCTTGTGCTCTCATTATTGTCTATTATCACTTTAGGCTCTACCTTTCTTATAATCGTAAAGAAATAGGCTAATTTTAAAGTTTTACAATTTTCATTAAAAAAATAATTTTTTAAAGTTTCAAAAAAGTAAAATAAATTTATTTCATCAATTTTTAAATGGTAAGACTTAAATCTATTTAAATTTAATTGGTTATATAAACTATCTGTAAAAAAAATATCACTTTTATATATCTTTTTTAACACAAATTTATAATTATTAAAAAACATGAATGTTTTTTTAATTAAGAAATATCGGAAAATTTAATTTTTTGATCTGCCTTTAAAAATCTTTTACTTTTTTTACCTAAAATTTTTGATAGATAGTTAGGATGTAATCCTGTTTCAGGTCGTCTTAAAGTAACGTTATTGAGATTGAACTTCTCATTCTTTTTAATATCCTTTTTTGCTGTTACAGATCTTCTAAATAAATTTCTATTAAGTTTTTCTTTTTTATCTGGTTCAATTTCAACTTTTCCCAACATATTTTTTACCTCTTTAACTTTTTTTATAAATCTTTTGAGCTCCTTAGGGTCAAGTGAAATTTGATGGTCCGGTCCAATTAGTCTTTTATTTAGTGTAAAATGTTTTTCAATTACGATTGCACCTAATGTTGTGGCAATAATTGATGCTTGGGTGCCTATTGTATGATCAGAATAACCAATAGGTAAAGAAGTATATCTTTTTTTTAACGCTAAAATTCTTGCAATTTTTGAGTCATGATTTTGAGTCGGGTACATTGAGACGCAATGCAAAAGTATTAATGGGCATCTGTTGTCTCTGAATATTTTGACTGCTTTATCTATTTCTTTTATTTCACCCATACCTGTTGAAACAATAGTTAAAATCTTTTTTTTGGCCACATGTTGAAGAAGGGGTAAATTTGTGAGATCTGGGGATGCAATTTTTATCATTTTTGATTTTTTTTTTGCTAAAAAATCTGCAGACTCTTGATCTCCTGCAGTGGAAAAAAAATCAATTTTTTTTCTTTTACATAATTTCTTCAAGATTGGAAACCAGGAGTAATTAAATTCCAATCTTTTAAACATATTGTGCATTTTTTCGGTTTTATAACCATTTTTGATTTTATATTTATAATTTTCTCCTGAATTAGACATAAACTCCTCAGTATTAAACATTTGGAACTTCACAGCATCAGCTCCTGCTTTTGCCGCAGCCAAAATACTTTTTTTCGCTATTTCAAGATTGCCATTATGATTTACACCGATCTCGGCTACTACATAAGGACACTTATTTTTAAGATTTTTTATCAATTAAATTTTAGAATTTGAAAAATCTATTTTTTTCAAAATCATCACCCTCTTGGTGTCTTGACACAAATTTAGGTGTTGTAATCCTGTAATTATTAAAATTGTATAATTTATTATCTAAAAAATTAAATCTTACTTGAATTGAAATTCTAACTTTATTGGAAATATTTTTAGAGCTTTTATGCAACACCGCGTAATTGAATAGTAAACAATCACCAAAACTTATCTTTGGAGTTACAGTTTTCAACTTGGTCCATTTTGGACTTTTGAAAAGTTTCATGTAAGGCCTTTTCTTTGTAACAGTGTATTTAAGTAAATTTAGTTTATTGGAATTTCGCTTCATGGCTAATCTACCTAAAGATTTATCCATTTCAACTAAAGGAAACCATAAGACCAAAGACTCTCTTGGAGAGTCGTAAAACCAGCCTTCTTGATGCCATGGATCATTATGTACTTGTTTTTTTTCAGGCAAATCCAATCTTAATTTTGGCCATTGTGCTATTTGTATATTTTTATAATTTTTAACAAATTTTTTCGAAAAATGGCTAAGCGAATGCAGTGAAGGCATACATTGTGATGCATCAAAAAAACGTCCGAATAATTTTCGATCCTTTTTAGCTAAAAGTATAAGTTTATCGTGAAGATCTTTTTGTTTTTGATCTTTTATTACAGTTTTAGGTGGATTCTCACCAAGATAAAAATAAACAAGACATCTAAGCTCATGCAATATTTCATAAAAAATAGACTTATTTTTATTTTTTATAATTTTGTAAGTCATATTATTTTCTCTCCAAAAGAAAAAGTGATCTACTCATTTTAATCTTTTTAGCAGGCGGTAAGAAATTTATTACTTTTGTTTTAGCTATTATTTTAAAATGTGGAGAAAAAGATTTTATCGCTTGAGTTTCAGAATAAAAGGTCCTCTTAAATTTATCTATCATGGCGTTTTTCCCATTGGAAAGATTTTTATAAAAATTTGAAAACAAAATAATCATTCTTCCCTTTTTTTTCATCTTTTTTTTAATATTTCCAAAAAATATTTTTCCATCTTTTTTATTAATATAAGTTATTACTGACCAAGATACAACATAATCAAAAAAATTGTCTGGCAAAATTGACATATCTCTTTGGTCCATTAAAAATATCTTTTTTAATTTTTGTTTTGATTTAGAATTAAATAATCTAAGCCTTTTTATGCTCTGTTTTGAAAAATCTGTAGCCCAAACCTCTGATTTATTTCTTGCAATCTCAAACGCCTCAGGTCCATCGCCCGCACCTAAAACAAGAAATTTTTTTTTATTAAAATTGCTTCTATTATTGAACCTATACAACAATGTTAAAAAATTTAGATCTGCATTGAATTGTCTATTGATTTTCAGATAGAAATTGTTCCAATTTTTTTTTGTCATTACAATATAAATTAGGTAGATATTCGAACTATAGCGGCCCATCTAGGGGGTCCCTTTAATTTGGGGGCAGTACCGTGAGGAATAAATTTACCAAGAATTAACGCCTCGCCCTTTTTAAAGGACTTTTCTTTACAATTATTTTTGAATTTTTTTTGGTTATCAAGGTAAGGGTAGTTCATATTATTGTACGAGTGTTTAAACTCTTTATTTATTATTTTATTATAAACAACTAATCCGCCCTCTTTTTTTTTAATTTCATGTAATGCTATCCAAAATACTATCAAATTTTTTTTTTCAGTCACTAATTCTTGATGTACTGGATAAGACCTTTTATCTGATTTTTCTATTATTCTTAACTGCGAATTAACTATGGAAAATTTTTTTTTCAGTTTATTTTTTAAATAAGATCTTATTTTTGGTTCTAAAATTCTTTTGTGCGATTTAAGATTTTTAAAGCTGTCGTAAACGGTTGACCATTTCTTATTATTTTTTTTTAATTTAAAATATTCTTGGTCAAAAATTTTTCTTGATTTTAAAAATTCAATGCTTTTATTTGTTTTTAAATTTCTTGTTATCAAAATTTTAGTATAAACTTCATTCATTAATTTGTTGATTTCTTTTTTTGACAAAAATTTTTTTTTAGATGACTTGAATGAGTTGATATTTTTTATAATCATATATTTTTGCTATTAACCCAATCTACACTGCTTATTCTATCAACTGTGAGATTTTTTTCTTTAAAAATTTTGATACTATTTTCTGGTCCCTCATTTAAGATTAAATCTATCACGGATAAATTACTAATAAACCCATTTTTACTATATAGCTGAGAGTATATTGGATGAATGTACTTTTGATAATAAACTAAAATTTTATTTTTGTTAAATTTTTTAATATCAACATAATTTTTACCCATCTCACCAAAAACTACAGCATTACAATTTAATTTTTTACAATGGTCCAAAACTAAATCATCTTTTTGGCCAGAGAAAGCGGTTTCAGACATTCTTATAATCTTTTTTTCTCCTAAACCTAATATCTTTCTAAAATAGTTAAATTGGTACCAACACAAATCTATTAAAAGGTCCCATTTTTTTTCCATATACATGAATTCTAGATCATTTTTAAACAGATTAAAAAAAGGAGCTTTACTATAATTAATTTTAATACTTTCCCAGTGTTTTTTTTGCCAAAAATCTCTTGAGTTTTTATTTTCACTAAATATTCTTATATCTTTAAGATTTGAACTCTTTGATTTTTTTTTATCAATTGGAACGGTAAGCATTAAAGAGTTTTGTGAAGTTTTAATTCTATTTCTATTATTCCAGTCATTAGTTAAGTACTGCACTGTATCCATATAAACAAACACATCTGATAAATACAATTTATGAAAAAGTCCTAGCCATGGCAGATAAACTGGCTGATGGCCTGACACAATTTTTAACTCAGAATTCATTTTTTAATTTGTCTAAGACTTTTCTAATATGTGTAATTTCTTTTAAATTTAATGACGGATAACAAGGCAAAGAAATAGTTTTTTTCGTATAATTTGTAGCATTTGGAAATTTATAAGATGGTCCTAACAACTCTGAATTCGTTAGTGGATTAATTACTTGTACATTATTTTTTTTAAAAAATTTAATTACTTTGTTGATATTTTTTGTTAATAAAATGGCCCTGTAGTTGACTGGCTTTATTCCAGGATTGTTATTTTCAATAAATTTTAGTCCTGATCTTTTATAGAATCTGAAAATTTTACTTCTTTTTTGTATAAATGATTTTATGTTTCTTAGTTGAGCTCTTCCAAAAGCTGCTTGAATTTCAGTCATTTGGAAATTAAATCTTAATTTATCATCTCTCCTTTTGTCAAAATCAATAAAATCTTTAACTTCAGAAATAAATGATTTATCTTTTGAAACAACCATGCCGCCCTGACCTCCTGTTGTAATTAATTTAGTTGCATAAAATGAGAAAATTCCCACTTTACCTTGTAGGCCGGCAGGTTTGCCATTAATTTTTGCTCCTAAACACTGGCACGCATCTTCAATGATTGTTGATTTATTTTTATTCCTTATGATTGAAGGGTAACCGTACATTTGAGGAAAAATTAAAGTTTCATTTTTTAAATCTATTTTCCCATCTAAATTGTGAGAATTTTTTTTATTATCTAATAGCTTCGGTTTTAAATTTGCAAGTTTTACCGCATGCATTAGAGATGAACACGAATAAGAAGGGAAAAAAATATTTTTTTTTTTTGGATTTAAAACTTTAAGTGCTAAGTATAAAGCCGTTGTTCCATTTGATACTGCAGCAACATTTTCATTTGACAAATCTAAGTATTTAGAAAATTCTTCTTCAAATTTTTTAACTTGGAGATGTTGAGAAAAATAATTTTTTTCAAAAACTTCATTAAGAAATTTTTTTTCTAATTTTCCTACAGTTGGTTTATTGTGTGCAATCATTTCTTATAAAATCTTTTTTTAATTTTAGCGGGATTTCCAATAATAAGTGAAAAGGAGGGTGCATTACATTTTCTTACTACACTTCCAGCTGCTATCACGCAATTGTTCCCAATATTGGCTCCCCCTAAAACTACAGAATGAGATCCTATAAATACGTTATCACCAATTTTGATATTTTTACGCTCTATCTTTTTTATTTCTCCAATACATCTTTTATGACTGTCAGCTGCATTGATTGATACAAACGACGCAATATCGCAATTTTTTCCAATTTCCACTTTAGCATTTTTTGAGTTTACTTCTGAAAATGCTCCGATATAGGTTCCTCTTCCTATTTTAGGTTTACCAGAAATTATTGTTAAAGTATGAAATCTTTTAATTTTTTTTTTAAAAGTTTTTTTTTTGGACATTGCTATACATTATCATATTTTTTTTTTCTTTTGTAATATCTAATTTTCCAAATAATTTTAAATACGAATTATAATTTTTAAAATGATTAAAAGGATAGTCTGATCCAAAAATGGTTCTATCCACAGTATAATCATTTATATTTTTTACAAAATGAATAGTTGATGAAACTGATGTGGTGAATAGTGTCTTTTTAAATATCTTTTTAAAAAGTTTCAGTGTCATATAATTTGTTAAGCCCCCACCCATTGCTGTGATAATAAATTTTTTATCATTGTTATTTTTGACAAGATTAATATAAATTTTTGACAAATTAATATTTGTTTGATGTGGGTGCCTTCCTATTAGTCTAATGAATTTACCCGTTTTTTTGATTGACTGAAGAAGTGACGATATTTTTTTTTGATTTCTTTTATTTAATTTTTCAAAAGAACTATTATGTATTTCATAACCTATAATAAATTTTGATTTTTGCTCTCGTATAAGTTTTAAAGAATAATCATAATTTATCCCATTGATATCTACATTAAGAAATGCCCTGAAATAGTTAGGATAATTATTAATACAATTAATTAAATACTCATTATTTTTTTTAAGATTATCATTTTTCTTCCATGCTAAGCCTGAAATAAATATCTTATCTAGATTAAATTGTTTTTTAATTTTTAGTAAATTTTTTATACTAGCCTGACGTAAACTGGTTTTTATTTTCTTATGAGTATAAATTTTTTTTACTTCTGGCTCTTTTTTCAAATCATAGAATAAATTTCTTGCAGAAGGAAAAATTAATCTCATTTCGCAATCTATGATTTTATTTTTTCTACTCATATTTTTTTTAAAATATAAAACACAGAGTGATTATCTTTAATTTTAGTTTTTTTATTCTCACTATTTTTCAAGCCTTGCATTTTAATAATTTTAAAATTTTTTAAATTTTTGATTAGTTTTTTTACTTCGTAAGGATTAAACCAGTTATGGGCCGGTTCCTTAAAAAAGTGGGAATTTTCAAACTTTTTCCAATGGAGATTTGTGATATCAAAAACTAAATATCCATTTTTTTTTATCATAAAATTACTTTTTTTTAAAAAATCTTTTAGAGAAAAATTTGTTTTAGAAAGTACTCCATGACAAGTTATTAGATTAAATTTATTTTTTAAACGAAGATTTATAAAGTCATCATTAATTGATTTAAAGTTTTTTAGGTTTCTATGCTTTGACAAAGAATGAAGTTTTTTGGAAATTTCTACGCCTAAACAATTTATAGAATTAAATTTATTTAGAATTAACTTTTGAAGAGATCCATCACCTGAGCCAACATCTAACCAACTACTCACCTTTTTAAAATTTATAATCTTTTCTAAAAAATTATATCTACTTCTCATTGAAGCAACTGACCCCCAGTGTAATTTTTTATGTAAAGGTTTTTTATGAAAAGAGTTTTCATAATCTTTAATTATATCATCTTTATTAAAAACCTTTATTTTGTTTTTTTGATCTTGATCTATAAGCCAATTAGTTAAATCATTACTTAAATTTTCTACACCAAACTTATTTATCGGCTTAGGATTAGATGAAAAATTTTTTTTTTCTAAGATATTTAATTCATGTAAAAAATCTTTTTTATTTATATTTTTATAATTACCTAAATAGTTTAAATTGCTGTTATTAGAGAATAATTTGACGAATTTATGTTGATTAAGACTCAAAGATATACAAAGACAATTTTTATTAAGTGCCAATAACTCTGCAAGTATATTTCCACCAGAGCATATGGCAAACTTTGACTCCCCCATTAATTTTTCTAATTTTCTGGAGTCAATAAATATTTTGACTTGTTTATCTTTCTTAAATTTTGATAATTTTTTGCTCTCTTTTACAATAGCTATATAAACTTTTCTTTTTATTTTAGAAAGTTTTATCCAATTTAGATATTTGGGAATTTGATTTAAAGGATCACTGCCGCCAAAACATAAAAAAATGTAATCTTTTTTTTTGAATTTTTTCGAAGTAAAATTTTCTCCTAAGATTAAGTACTTTAAACCATAAAAAAACTTCACATTTGATTTGCTATTATAATCTTTTTTTTTAAAGTTTATCAATCCATCAAATTTAAATTTGTTATTGTTTTTAAAATCTTGAAATGAAATTATTTTTTTTGCTTGCTTTTTAAAATGGTTAATATCACTTTTTCTTAAATTATTATAAAAGTCTAGAATTATACATTCAGTTTTTTGACTAACTTTTTTCGAACTATCAATAAATTTTGTATTACGAAAAATTTTATTATTAAGTTTACTTCCGAACACATAGTGATTAACTTTGTGACCCTTCTTTCGAAGACTAGTAGCTAAAATACCAGTTCTGATAGCATGTCCATAACCCACACTATCACTAGCCTCTGCTACTAAAGAAATTTGAAACTTTTTACTCACAAATTAAATTTTTCTTCCAAGTATAAAGGCTTCGGCTGCTTTATGCCCAGAAGTTGCTCCACGCCAATGTGCAAGTGACTTTACACCTTTTACTGATCTCGGATGAGGCCATTTTCTTAATTCTTTATTATAAGCCTTTAAAGCATCAATTTTGTTTTTCAAATTAAGTGAAATATCTTCAAACCAGTTTGGGTTAAATAAATCTACTTTTTTTTTAATTTGCCATTCAGTGCTTGATGGCACTTCAAAAAAGAAGATCTTTTTTGGGTATTTTTTTTTTCCTATTGGTCTACAGGCTGTAATGGTTGCTTTGCTTACTATTTGATGATCGATATTTAAGTCATTATTAAAATGTGTAAAAATAATTTCTGGTTTGAAAGACAATATTTTTTTTTCAATTTTTTTTACAATTTTTAAAAGAGGTATAGTATCAAGCTGATTATCTGGTAAATCTAAGAAAGTAGTTTTATTAATTCCCAAAATTTTAGTTGCTATTTTGCAAGATTTTTTTCTCTCAAGTAACTCTTTTCTCTCTAAAGATTTTTTCCTTCTATTTCTTGAACTAACTCCATCAGCAATAAAAAGTACCTCAATTTTTGCACCCATTTTGCTAAACTTGTTTACAGTTCCTCCACAACCTAAGACTTCATCGTCTGGATGAGCGGCAATTATAAGAATTTTGTCTTTCATTTTTTTATCAATTTTAATGCTCTTTTCCAGTCAGATTGAGTGTCAATGTCAGTATACTCATTCTCAGCAATTTCAATTATGCTTGAGTTTTTTGAATAAATCATTTTTTTTTTCATCCAAGACGATTTTTTTCCAAAATAGAATTGTCCAGCATCAAGGTACGTTTCTTTAAGATTTTGACTATTAATATTATAGTATTTGTTATCAATCATCTTAAGCTTCCCACGCCTGTCAATTGTAAATGATCTCAATATCTTATTAGAAATTTTTACTGCAGAGAAAACAAAATTATTTTTTTTTTCTCCTTATCATTTTATAAGCAGAAATTAAGTTTTTAGATTTTAAAAACGGTGAAGTTGCCATAATACAACAAATAAATTTAATTTTTTTTTCTAAATCACTTTTTTTTATTACGTCATTTATTACTTCACCTATTCCTATGTTATCAGATGAGAGTTTTTTATTTCTTAAAAAGGGAACAATTGCTCCATATCTTTTAGAGATTTTAGAAATTCTTTTTGAATCCGTTGAAACTATTATATGGTCAAACAGGTTACTTTTTTTTGCTGCTAAAATTGGCCAAGCAATCATAGGTTTGCCATTAAAAATTTTAATATTTTTATTTTTAACTCTTTTGCTTCCTGACCTTGCTGGAATAATTACAATTTTCACTTTAAAATTATTTAGATGCCTCTAAAACGAGTTGGTTGGTACTTATCTTTTTTAATGTCGTATCCTTTATCAAGTTTTCTTGGAAATAATGGATATATAATTTCCATTTGTTTATGATCTAATCTGTCTAAATCATAACCATTATTCAAACTCTTGACGATACCCTTCGTATTTAGGAGAATATTGGAACCTGGTGAAAATTCGAAATGAGTTATTAGTCTATCTGTACCTGGTTCAGCTTTAAATCTGTGCACTACATTTCCAGAATGAAGATAAACTGTTCCTTTCTTTCCAACACATTCTAACTTTTCAAAATTTTTATTTGATACCAATTCATCTGAAAAATTTGATCCGTAATGATGAAATTTATCTGAGGTTTTTAAAATTTGCATTCTTGATCCCTCCTCTTTTATATCCTCAAGAACTACATGCACATTAAATAAAACAGAGTGATCAACATGCCAATCTTTTGCCCAGTGCAACTTCTTAACACCAGCCTCATCCATACCTTCGTAGTTAGAAGCAACTTTAGTATACATCGCGTAAGGATAATTTCTAGCATATACGTCGGTACCGAAAAAAACCTTAATTAAGGATAATATACCATCATCTAACCAAATTTTTATAAGGTCGGCTGAAAGTGGTAAAATATCGTTGTTATTTATATTTTCATCCTGATCTTTAATTAATGATTTAATCTTATCTTTATTTGTTTCTTTTAATTTATTAATTTCTTCATCAGAGAAATATTCAGGTATAACACAACCGCCGAATTTAATTAAATCATCTAAAGCCTTTGACAATTTTTCTTTTTTAATTTCAGATAAGTTAATTTTGTTATTATTTAAATAATTTTTTTTAAATAAATCTTTACTTTTTTTATGATTTTTAAATAATTGACCATATCTTAGTCTATTTAAAAATCTTCCCGGTTTTGCAATATTAACAAGCAATAGTCTCCAAAAACTAAATGACCCATAATAGTTTTTTTTATACTCATTAGATCCGAATGAATATATTTTCCAAAAAATAGATTTGATTTTATTTAAACTCATATTTATTAATAATTTTTTTGATAGTCTTTATAACATACATAATATCATTTTTTTTTAAATCATAATATATAGGCAATGACACTACAGAGCTATAGAAATTTTCACAATTTTTAAAATCTCTCAAATTATACTTTAAATTTCTTAAGTAATACGGATGCTTGTATATAGGAATGTAGTGCACTTGAAGTTTGATTTTCTTATTTTTACATAAATTAAAAAATTTTTTTTTTCGTAATTTTTAATTTTGAAAAATTTATCTTTAATGGATATAAATGAAATGCACTTTTTCTATCTATATATTTTTGGGGAACATCAAAAATATCAGATTTTGAAAAATATTTGTTGTAAACTTCAGCCAAGATCTTCTTTTTTTTTACTATTTTATTTAGTCTACTTAGCTGACTCATGCCTAAAGCACATTGAAAATCAGTTATTCTTGCATTGTAACCTAAATCTACCATTTGGTAATGCCAAAGGGGTTTTTTATCACTTTTTACAATTCCGTGTGTTCTTAACGATTTAATTTTTTTTATTATTTTTAAATTATTTGATAATATTGAGCCACCTTCTCCAGTAGTGATATTTTTTACAGCGTGATAACTTTGTACTACTATATCGGCATACTTCACAGCGTACTTTTTGTTTCCTTTGTATGATGCGCCCATTGCATGACAATTATCATTTATTAAAATTGTTTTATATTTTTTTCCTATTCTTCTAATCTCTTTCCAGTCAGCCGGGAGACCTCCATAATCAACTACTACAATAGCTGTAATTTTTTTTTTATTTTTTTTTAATTTTATTATTTTTTTTTCAATACTTTTTGTAGAAAGATTTCCAGTTTCGTAATCTATTTCACAAAAGTGCGGTTTTGCACCATTGATCAAAGCTGCATTACTAGCAGATACGAAAGATAAAGGTGAACAAATTACATTATCAGCTTTACCCCATTTCAAAGCTTTTGAAATTAGATATAAAGCCATAGTAGCGTTTGAAACTAAAACACATTTTTTTGCTCCAAAGTAATTTGATAATTTG
>MDTE01117985.1_pt1 | contig 13034 bp, 10 predicted proteins | sample 811231 | NCBI WGS metagenome assembly MDTE01 (sample SAMN05326651, study PRJNA326480) | marine metagenome | isolation source: seawater | place: Indian Ocean: Red Sea | collected 2010
AACGTAGTGACCGGGACGCGGGGCTACTTTTCCTCGGCGTCTTCGTCGGCTTCGGTTGCATCCGCTTCGTCCGATGGGGCGTCCGCCCCCTCATCGTCAGCAGCTTCGCTCTCGGCTTCGGCGGTAGCTTCCTGCGGGGCGTCGGCTTCGGCGGCAGCTTCCTCCGGGGCGTCGGCTTCGGGCTCCGGATCCGCCGGCTTGGGCAGCACAGCTTCGATGAGTTCGTGCTGAACCAGGATGGCCACCTTGTCCGCGCCATTTACCCACTGCTTGCTAGCGTCTTTTACGGCATAGCGTCCATCGCGCCGCTGGTAGATCGCATACTCGTCTGTCTTGGTAACGACTTTCACGGCCTCTCCTTAGGACCACTGGAAAGGGCACGCACTCTAAGGGATTCGCGCGGGAAAATCATCTGAGCCAGCCCGAGGGCGGCATATATCTTTATTCCTAGATATGCCTCGAAATTGGATCGGATTCCAGTAAAATTCGCTGCCTTTTGAGAGCAACCGAAGCGGCTCCTTCAGATATGCTGCCAGAGAAATCCAGCTACGTTATCCGCTTTGCCGGCGATTCCGGAGACGGCATTCAGCTGCAGGGCGCGCAATTCACCATGGCCTCTGCCCTGGCCGGGCACGACCTGGCCACTCTGCCGGATTTTCCCGCCGAGATTCGCGCCCCGGCCGGTACCCGCTACGGTGTGTCCGCCTTTCAGATACAGTTCGGCGGCGAGCGCATCACCACCCCAGGCGATGCGCCCGACGTGCTCATCGCTTTCAACCCGGCCGCATTGGTAGTCAATCTGTCCCACCTCGCCGCGGGGGCGCTGATCGTGGTGGACGCCCACGCGTTCTCGGAGCAGCGCTTGAAGCGCGCCGATCTGGCGAGCAATCCACTAGAAGACGGCACGCTGAAGAACTTCGACGTGCTGCAGATCGACATCTCCAATCTTACACACCAGGCGGTGGACGAGTTCGGGCTGGGCGCCAAGGACTCCTTGCGCTGCAAAAATTTCTGGGCCCTGGGGCTGATTCTGTGGATGTTCGATCAGAAGCGCGATGCGGCCATGAACTGGATCGAGGGTAAGTTCGGCCGCATAGAAGCCGTCAAGAACGCCAACCTGGCCGCACTCAACGCGGGCCATGCGTTCGGCGAGACGGCAGAACTCGGTCCGTCACTCAGGCAGCACGCAACGCCCGAGGCGCCGCTGGAATCCGCCGAGTACCGCACCGTCACCGGCGCGGAAGCCATCGCGCTGGGGCTGGTGGCCGCGGGAGAGCTAGCCGACACCGAACTGATGTTCTGCTCCTACCCGATTACGCCCGCATCCTCCGTACTGCATCACCTGACGGGGCTGGAAGAGGCGGGAGTGGCGACCTTTCAGGCGGAAGACGAGATTGCCGCCGTATGCGCCGCCATTGGCGCCTCCTATGCCGGCAAGCTGGGTGTGACTTCCAGCTCCGGTCCCGGCATCGCGCTTAAGACCGAAGCCATTGGCCTGGCCGTGGCCACGGAGCTGCCCCTGGTGATCCTCAACTCTCAGCGAGCCGGACCGTCCACCGGTATGCCCACCAAAACGGAGCAGTCGGACCTGTACCAGGCCGTGTACGGGCGCAACGCCGACACGCCGATACCCGTGGTATCGGCCAGCACACCGGCAGACTGCTTCGATGCCGCCATTGAGGCGGTGCGCATAGCGCTGCGTCATATGACGCCGGTGATGCTGCTGACCGACGGCTATATCGGCAACGCCTCCGAGCTGTGGCCGCTACCCGACTTTGACCGCTACGAGCCTATCACCACCCACAAACCGGACCCCAGCACAGACGCACACGGTTTCGTGTTCAGCCGTGATCCCGCAACCCAGGCACGAGTGTGGGCTACGCCCGGCGACCCGCGCTTCGTGCATCGGGTGGGCGGCATCGAGAAAGACATTCATACCGGGAACATTTCCTACGACGCGCAGAATCATCAGGAAATGACCGACATGCGCGAAGCCAAGGTGGCCAGCGTCGCCAACTTCATACCCGACCAGACGCTGACCACGGGCACTTCCACGGGACTAGCCGTGGTGGCATGGGGATCCACCTTCGGCACCGTGTATCAGGCGGTGCGGGAGTGCGTGGAGGAAGGGCTGGCCGTAGGTCACGTGCACCTGCGCCATATCAACCCCCTGCCACTGAACCTGGGGCGTCTGCTCGACCAGTTCGACACCGTGCTGGTGCCGGAGCTCAACAGCGGGCAGCTGGCGACCGTACTGCGCGACAAGCTGCTCGTGCCCGTAGAGCAGCTCAATCAGGTTACCGGCCAGCCACTGGCCGTACACGACGTGAAACAAGCCATCGAACGACTGGCGCCAAAACGCATCCAGCAGGTAGGGTAATCATGGCCGAACTAAGCTTTAAAGATTTCGCCACCGACCAGGAAGTACGTTGGTGCCCGGGCTGTGGCGACTATTCAATTCTCAAAGCGGTTCAGCGAGCGCTGGCCGACGCAGGCGCCAAGCCCGAAAACACAGTGTTCGTGTCTGGCATCGGCTGCTCCTCACGCCTTCCGTACTACGTGGAAACCTATGGCTTTCACACCATCCACGGACGCGCCCCAGCCATCGCCACGGGCATCAAGCTGGCCAACCCGGAACTGGACGTGTGGATGGTCACTGGCGATGGCGACGGCTTGTCCATCGGTGGCAATCATCTGCTGCACGCGCTGCGACGCAACGTGGACCTCAACATCCTACTGTTCAACAACGAGATCTACGGACTCACCAAGGGGCAATACTCACCCACCTCGCGATTGGGTACGGTAAGCCCGTCCAGCCCGGCAGGCTCGGTAGACAGCCCACTGGCCCCGGGCGCATTCGCCCTTGGCGCCGGTGCCACTTTCATAGCGCGGGCGGTAGACGTAGACCAGAAAGCCCTGCCGGGACTGCTCAACGAAGCAAGCGACCACCAGGGCACCGCATTCGTCGAGATCCTGCAGAACTGCATCGTCTACAACAAAGACGTGTTCGAAGACGTGGTGAACAAGAAGGCCGCCCCCGACACCCAGGTGGTCGTGGAACACGGCAAACCGCTCATCTTCGGAAAGGAACGCGACCGCGGCCTCAAGCTTAATCCGCAAACTTTGCAGCTTGAGACGGCAGTGATCGGCGAATACGGCGTGACCGAACAGGACCTGCTGGTGCACGATGAGACGAATCCCACCATCGCGCAGCTGCTGCTCGCGCTGGCACCGCCCAATCCGGTAGCCATGGGCGTTATCCATCGACGCACAAAGACCGCTTTCGACGCCACCTACTGGGCAGGCAAGCCCACCGAAAGGCGGGCCAAGGTGGTGGACCTGCTGCGGCGAGGCACCGTACTGGATCACCGATGAGCGCCGAGGGCACCGCTGTAGGCGGCACCTAAAAAGGACGGAAAACCTACCGGATCAAACCGATAGGGGGCGTCAGCCGGCCATTCCGCGACCGCTTTCACAAAACGTTACCAAACGTAACGAAACGCTGGACTTCTCCCGTTTTGCGCGTATGATGCCCCGACCAATCTGGTCAGACCAATTTGGTCGGTCCAATTTCACGTCAATTTGACGGACACTGCCGCAAACTTATACGTAATGAGCAAACACGACGAAATCGCCGGCCGTCTCACCCAGGAAATCCTCAGTGGGCAATATCGCCCGGGTGAGCGGCTGCCTTCCGAACGAGATCTGGCCGCCCGCTTCGACGCCAACCGCGGCGCGGTGCGCGAGGCCATGAAAAAACTCGAGCACCTCGGAATTGCCGCCATTCAACCCGGGGGGGCCAGAGTGGCGCCACTGGGAGAAGCCAGCCTCGACATCGTCGAGCCCATGCTGGATATCGGTGACATCCCGCGACGAGAGCTCATCGACAACGTCATGCAGGTCATCGACGCGCTGATGCAGGTGGCCGTGGAAAGCACCGTTACCGAGGCCACCGACGAGCAGCTCTACGAGTTGCGCATGCTGGCCAAGCCCCTTTACGACGAGTCCCTCGACCAGGCGCGCCTGGTCATGGCACGCATGACCCTGCTGCGGGCCATGATGACGGGCAGTAACAACCTGGTCTGCCAGCTCATCGCCGAGCGGCTGTTCGTCGCCATGTTGAGCATCGCGCCGAAAATGCAGGCCGTAAACGAATACATCACCGTAGACCTAGCCACCCATCGAATTTACGCGCGTCAGCTCGACGCTGCATTGGCCACCCGGGATCTGATGGCCATTCGAGAAGTGTCGTCTGCAATATCGAAACTCAACCGCGAGTCCGTGGCCCGCGCCTATGCTGCTTTTGAAGAAGCCCAGGGCGCGGATGCGGGCGCTACCGAGGCCGTACGGGAGTCCACCGGATAATGACGTTGATCAAGAAAATTTTTATTCCCGGCCTTGTGGTGCTCGCTTCCATCTTCGGTGCCGTGACTCTGATGGCCACCGCGCCCAAGATCCAGCCCACCGCCGTGGAGCCTATCGCCACCACAGTACGGGTAGCCGTGGTGGACCCCCAACCCATTCGGCTGCGTGTGCATTCGCAAGGCACCGTCTCACCCAACACAGAAAGCGCACTCATCCCGGAGGTATCCGGGCGGGTGGTGTGGATTTCGCCCTCGTTGGTAAATGGTGGCTACTTTTCCCAAGGTCAGGATCTGCTGCGGCTGGAATCCAATGACTATCGTTCCGCTCTGGAAAGAGCTCGAGCCAACCTCAGCAGGGCGCAGGCGGAGTTTGAGCACGCGCGCTTCGAGTTTCAGCGCTTGAAGAGTCTGGAAGAAAGAAAGCTCGCCAGCCGCTCGCAAATGGAGAACTCACTGCGAGCCAATCGGGTCGCCGAGGCGGCACTCAGCGACGCCCGCGCTACCTTCGACCAGGCCAATCGCGACCTGGCCCGCACCACGCTTCGCGCCCCGTTCGACGGCCTGGTGCGAAGCGAATCCGTAGACATCGGACAGTTCGTCAGCCGCGGCAACTCTATCGCCACGCTCTACGCCAGCGACCAGGCCGAAGTACGCCTGCCCATCGCAGACCGCCAGCTGGCCTTTCTGAACCTACCCGTAGGACACCGCGGCGAACTGCCTGCCGAGGAGCAGCCCGGCGTGACCCTCAGTGCGGAATACGCAGGCCAGAGCCTCACCTGGGAAGGCCGCATCGTTCGCACCGAGGCCCAGATCGACACCGCAACCCGCATGGTTCACGTTATTGCCCGGGTCAGCAACGAAGAGCAGAAAGCGCCGCTATCCGTTGGCTTGTTTGTCGATGCAGACATCGAAGGGCTGCTTGCCAAAGACGTCGTGGTGCTGCCTCGCACCGCGCTGCGCAACGGCAACCGGCTGTTGGTGGTGGACGACGACAACAAGCTTCGCTACCGGGACATAGAACCCTTGCGCTTGTATCGCGATGAGGTGCTGATCAAATCGGGACTGCGTGCTGGCGAGCGCGTCTGCCTGTCGCCGCTGCAGACGGCCATCGACGGCATGCCCGTGAATCCAGTGCTGGATTCCTCGCAGGGCGCCACAACCGACCCCGACATCACGGGCTAGCGCCATGCATACCGCAATCGCATGGTTCACCCGCAACCCGGTGGCCGCAAACCTGCTGATGGTTATCCTGGTCACCACGGGCTTGATGGCCCTGATGACCCTGCACCAGGAAGAGTTCCCCAGCATGGACGTGCGCGTCGTCAACGTAACCGTCCCCTACCTGGGCGCCGCGCCCGAGGAAGTCGAGGAGGGGGTCTGCATTCGCATAGAGGAAGCGCTGGAGGGCACCGAGGGCATCGAAAAACTGATGACCAGTGCCAACGAGGGCACCTGCAGCGTTCAGGCCATGCTGTACGACGACGCCAACCAGACCGAGACGCTGAACGAAATCAAAAGCCAAGTGGACGGAATCAACACCTTCCCCTTGGAAACAGAAAGACCCATCGTCTCCAAACTAACCATCACTCGCGATGTATTGCAGATCGCGGTGTTCGGCGACACCGATGAGCGCACGCTAAAAGAACTGGGCAAGGAAATTCGCGACGAGCTGACGATGATCAAAGGCGTCTCGACAATCGGGTTGAATTACATACGCCCGTATGAGATCTCTATCGAGGTGTCTGAGTCGGCATTGCGCCGCTACGGAATTACCCTAGACCATGTTGCTCGGATTATCCGCAACACCTCTCTAGACATGCCCGGCGGCACCCTCAAGACTGAGGGCGGAGAGATTCTGCTACGCGCCAAGGGTCAGGCGTACTGGGGCGAAGATTTCGAGAGCATGGTGGTGCTCACCCGCAACGATGGCACCAAGATCACCTTGGGCGAAGTTGCGGACATCCGCGACACCTTCCAAGAAGGTGATCTGCGCGCTCGATTCAACGGGCTGCCAGCGGTAGTCGTGAAGGTGTGGCGTGTAGGCAAAGAAGATGCGATCGAGATGGCTGCCGACATCAAGACCTATCTGGAACGTCTTGAGCCCGCCCTCCCCCACGGCATACAAATCCAAGTATGGAATGACGAATCGAAGAGCCTGCAACAGCGCCTGGGCACCCTAAACAACATGGCGCTCTCCGGCCTCGGCCTAGTCGTCATCGTGCTCGCTTTGTTCCTCAAATTCCGGCTGGCTATGTGGGTCGCCGCCGGCATACCCATCGCCATGCTAGGGACCATAGCCATCTTCCCTTATGCAGACATCTCCATGAGCTCCATGACCGTGCTGGCGTTCATTCTGGTGCTGGGTATCGTCGTAGACGACGCGATCGTTGTCGGGGAACGCGTTTTCGGCCACGAGCAGTTAGGCAAGACCCCTACCCAGGCCGCTATCGACGGCACCTGGGAAGTATCCATTCCCGTCATCTTCGGCGTACTGACCACGATGGCCGCGTTCCTACCGCTGATTCTGGTGAGCGGGCGCATGGCCGGATTCTTTGGCGTAATCGGTTGGGTGGTGATCATCGCTTTGGTAATGAGCATAATCGAGTCGCAGTTAATCCTCCCTGCTCACCTCGCCCACCGAAATCACGACGAGCCAACGCGCGGCTTCTCAAAGAAATGGAACAGTTTTCAGGGCAGGCTCGCGCTCTGGCTCGAGAATATAGCCAACAACCACTACCGCCCGCTGCTACGTCGCGCGGTAGACAATCGCTACATCACGGGCGCCACGGGCCTGGGAATATTGATCATGGCCGTCGCCCTCATCGCTAGCGGACGAGTCATCTTCACCTTTTTCCCAGCCATCGAAGGCGATCGGGTATATGCCACTCTGGAGATGCCGGAGGGCATAGCCGTTGACGCAACCAGCCATGCAGCCATGCTCATTGCATCGGCGGGTGAAAGACTAGCCGTCAAGCTGGACGCCGAACTGGGCATAGATGGCGTGGTCACCAACCAGTTTTCCAGCATCGGGACCGCCGCCGATCGAGCACGTCCCAACTGGAGCGGCGAGGCCGGTCGCTCGCACTTTGCCGAGGTAGTACTGGAGCTGGCACCACTTGAAGAACGAGGCAACATCAGCGCCAAAGAGGTAGCCAAGCGCTGGCGCGAACTGGCCGGCGATATTCCCGACGCAGTCAAACTCTCCTTCAGTGCGGACCAGTTTTCCGCGGGCGAGGCCCTCAACTACGAGCTTTCTGCGCGAGACGTCGACGTCATTCGAGCTGCCGCAACCGAGCTGAAAGCAGAAATCGGGCGCTACGACGGAGTCTACGATATCTCCGACTCTTTTCGAGCTGGCAAGCAGGAAATCAAGCTCAGCTTGCTGCCCGAGGCACGCACGCTGGGCCTCACTTTGGCCGATCTTGCCAGTCAGGTACGCAGTGCGTTCTACGGCAAAGAAGCACAGCGAATGCAACGCGGCCAGGACGATGTGCGCGTGATGGTTCGATTCCCCGAGTCGGAGCGATCCTCCATCGGCAATCTTGAAGACATGTACATACGCACTCCCAACGGCACCGAAGTACCCTTCTACAGTGTCGCTCGCTTCGAGTTGTGGCGCGGCTACTCCACCATCCGCCGCGTCGACGGCCGGCGCGTCATAAACGTGACGGCCGAAATCGATCGCAGCGCAGTTAGTCCCGAAGAAATCGCCATGAGCATAGGTGCGGACGTGCTACCGAAGCTGCGCAGCAAATATCCTTCCGTGAAGATCGGTCTTTCTGGCGAACAGGAAGAGCGCACCAAGGCATTCGACAGTCTTTACCAAGCGGCCGTTCTCGCGCTCTTCGTGGTCTACACACTGCTGGCCATACCACTGCGATCCTATCTGCAACCACTCGTAATCATGAGCGTGATCCCATTCGGCGCGGTAGGTGCGATCCTGGGCCACTGGATCATGGGCTATCAGCTCATGTTCTTCTCAATGCTCGGCATCGTTGCCCTGTCCGGTGTGGTGGTGAACGCCAGCCTCGTGTTGGTGGATTACATCAACCGCCGGCGGCGCGAGGGAGTGCCCCTGGAAGACGCCTTGTTGAATGCCGGTTGCGTGCGTTTTCGGCCCATCATACTCACGTCCGTGACCACCTTCGTCGGCCTGATCCCACTCATGTCCAGTGCCACACCCGCCACCGAGTTCTTCATTCCCATGGCCATCTCGCTGGCGTTTGGCGTGTTGTTTGCGACCTTCATTACGCTGCTGCTCGTGCCCTCGCTGTACATGGTCGTAGAAGACATGGTGGGCTGGGACCCCGTTGCCCAGGGTGTACACGAACATCGCTCCGAGGTTCCTGCCGCCGACTAGCTGGCGCTTTTACCAAGGCGCGCGGGCCGCGGCCGGATCGCACCCGGCGCGGATAGCGTTAGGGGGCTTCCCAGTCCGCTACACGAGGAACCACCTCGGTGGCCCAACTCTCAATGGAGCGCCGGTTGTGAGTGTCGGAGACGAGGCCGTTGTATTGCCAGGTGAACACCCACTCCACTGGTATGCGGGCGCGTAGCGCCTCGAGCTGCCGGGTGACGGTGTCAGTGGTGCCTACCATAGCGAGTCCCTCGCCGAGATAGTCGCCGTCGAACGGCTCGCCAGTGTCGGGGTGGTTGGTGCCTTTATCGAAGCCGAACGGTGCGAACCAGGCAGCGCCGCAGAATTTCGGGCCCGAACTCCAGATACGCTGGGCTTCGTCGTCGTCATCCGTAATCACCACGTCGCGCAGCACGCCGATGCCCTGGCCTGGAGGCTTGCCCGACACCTCCGCGTACACATCGATAAGGTGCCGCTCCAGCTTGGGATGCAGAGGTGGGAGTACTGGCGTGATACCTTCTTCGGCGCACCAACGAATGGTCCGTTCGGAACTGGCGAAGGGCTGGAATATGGGGGGGTGCGGTCTCTGCACGGGCTTCGGAACCACGGCGATCTGTTTGAGAACGCCCCCTTCCACACCACCGCCCCATTTGTCGGTGGCCTCGATGTCCCACGGGGTCCCCTCACGGGGAATCTGCCAGTAGCGGCCATCGAAATTCATATAGTCGTTGGTCCAGGCGCACTTCACGATGCGATAGCACTCCTCGAAAGCAGCGCGATTGGCCTCGTCAATCTTGTCGCGCTCGAAGGGGCTCGCGCCGTGAATGCCGTGGGTCTGCTGGGCCATGATGTCCACCCAACGGCGCTGGTAGCCTCTGGCGAAACCCGCGTTTGCACGACCGCCGGTCATGTGATCGAGCATGGCAATGTCTTCCGCCACGCGGATCGGGTTATTTGCAGGCAGCACGATACCAAGCTGTCCAACGCGCAGCCGCTTGGTCTGAAGCCCCACATACAGGTCAAGCAGCACCGGATTGTTCGACACCTCGAACCCTTCCACGTGAAAGTGGTGCTCGGTGAAGCTCACGGAGTTGTATCCCAGCTCATCGGCCAGCTGGCATTGTCCCAGCACTTCGCTGAGCATGGTGTCGTACAACGTGCCGTTAAGCGCCGCGTTTCCGGCCTCCACGTCGGCGCGCGTGCCCACCGCCGGCAGATAGAACAACGATGTCTTCAACCTTGCCCCCTTCGCGGCACCCCACAACAGTTGTGCAGCAACCCCCGCCTGACGAGAATTAACGCTCCCCCAGCCGTGGCGCCGCGTCAGACTCGTGCAAACAACCCTACCGGAAACGCCCCGCCAATGGCACCAACGCATCTGGACGCTGACCTGGCCCGTGGTGGTGGCCAACTTCACCATCCCCTTTGTCGGGTTGGTGGACACGGCGGTGGTGGGACGGTTGCCCGATGCCCGCTATCTGGGCGCAGTCGCCCTGGGCGCCATGATCCTCACGGCGCTTAACTGGATTTTTGGCTTTCTGAGAATGGGCACCACCGGGCTTACCGCCCAGGCTACTGGACGTAGCGACCGGGGTGAACAAGTCGCCACCGCGCTGCGGGCGATGGGACTGGCCGCGATTATCGGCGCGCTCATCGTTGCCAGCCAGACGCCCTTACACAACCTGGCGTTCTGGGTGATCAGCGGCAGCAGCGAGGTCGAAGCGCTGGCGTCGGAGTACTTCTATATTCGCATCTGGGGGACCCCGGCCCTGCTACTGCATCTGGTCAACCTGGGCGTGCTGTTCGGCCTGCAGAGAATGCGTGCAGCACTGCTGGTGACAACCGTCTTGAACCTACTCAACATCGCATTGGACGTGCTGTTCGTGATCGGGTTCGGTTGGGGCGTTGCGGGCGTGGCGATCGGCACCCTGATCAGCGAGTACACCGCGGCAGCTCTGGGCCTGGTCATCGTTACCCGCGCGCTGGCACCGATACGGCCGATATCCAATGTAGCGCTGCTAGATGGCCCCCGCGTGGCCCAACTGTTGCAGGTGAGCGGCAATCTGTTTCTACGCTCGTTCTTTCTGCAGATACCCTTTATGACCTTCACCGTCCTGGGCGCCACGCTGGGCAATGTGGTGCTGGCCGCCAACGCAGTGCTCATGCAGTTCTTTTTTCTCATGGCTTTCGTGCTGGACAGCGTGGCCAACAGCGCCGAGACCCTCACCGGCTACTGCTTCGGCCGCAACAACGCATTGGCGCTACGCCAGGCCGTTCGGTACTGCGCCGGGTGGAGCGGCGTTATGGCTGCAGTGGCCACCCTGTGCTACCTGACGCTGGGCGATTCACTCATCGGACTGCTCACAGACCTGCCGGAAGTCCGCCAGACCGCGGGCGAATACGTGCTCTGGTCCGCGCTACTGCCCATCATCGCTGTCTGGGCGTTTCTGCTCGACGGCATATTCATCGGCACCACCCGCACGGCGGAACTGCGCAACGCCATGGCTGCCTCGTTGGCCTGTTACGTGGGAGTCCTGTGGCTCGGATTCGACGCGTTGGGCAATCACGGCGTGTGGCTGGCCATGACCGTATTCATGGCCAGCCGCGGCATGCTTCTGGCCGCCTACTATCCCCGCATACCCAGGCTGGCCGAGGCTTCCTAAAGGCGCGTCGTTCAGGCTCTATTCAGTCAACCCATGGTCTACTGCGGCGTAATATGGGATCGAACCTACGCGAAGGAGTAGCTATGCGGCAGATCTGTCTTCTGGCTCTGGTGGTCGGCCTGGCGGCCTGCGCCAGTAGTGGCAATGCAGGGGCAGGGGGACCAATCGTGGACATGCGCGGTGTGGACGCGCAGCAGTACCGACTCGATCTGGTTGAGTGCAACGGTTATGCAGATCAGGTGCAGGTTGGCCAGCAGGCCGCTAGAGGCGCCGCCGCCGGGGCTGTGGTGGCCGGTGCCGTCGGCGCCATCTTCGACGGCGGCGACGGAGCCGTCCGGGGCGCGGGCACGGGTGCCGTTGTGGGAGGCGCACATGGCGCCAGCCACGGAATTGACGAGCGCCGCAAGGTGGTGCGCAACTGCCTGCGCAATCGCGGCTACGCGATCCTGAACTAAGCGCACCCCCAACGCGCCAGCGCGCGTTTGCTACACTCCCCGTCAAACAAGGGGAGGCGGCAACATGGCAGAACCAACACCCGGCACGCCGGAGTGGCACGCGCTGGTGCAGGAACCCATCATCGATCCCCAGCGGGAGATCGTCGACCCGCACCATCACCTGTGGCACTCGGCCTTCGGGTCCGCTTACCTGCTGGAGGACCTGTGGAGCGACACCGGAGCCGGCCATAACGTCACCAAGACGGTCTATCTGGAATGCGGCTCCTTCTACCGCGAGGACGGCCCGGAACATATGCGGCCCGTGGGCGAAACCGAAGCGGTAGCCGAAATCGCCAGAACCAGCCGTGAACAAGGCGCCGGACGCGCCGTGATCTCAGGCATCGTCGGCCGCGCCGACCTGCGCCTGGCAGAAGCCGTGGAAGAGGTACTCAACGCCCATGAAGACGCCAGCGATGGACTCTTCAAGGGAATTCGCCATGCCGGTTCGTTCGCCAGGCACCCGGAAGCGCTACTCATCAAAGGGCGCGCACCGGAAGGGTTGTATGCCGACCCCAATTTTCGGCGCGGTATAGCCCGTCTGGGGGAGATGGGGTTCACTTACGACACCTGGCACTACCACTACCAGAATCCGGACTTCGCCGAGCTGGCCCAGGCGGTACCCGACACCATGATGATTCTCGATCACTTCGGCACCCCGCTGGGCGTTGGCCCCTACGCCAACCAGCGTGAAGAGATCTTCCAGCAGTGGAAGAAGGACATTGCGGCAATAGCCGCCTGCCCCAATGTGGTCGCCAAGCTCGGCGGGCTGGCCATGCCAGACAATGGGTTCGGGTGGGATACCGCACCACAACCACCGAACTCACAAACCTTCGCGGACGCACAGCGCCCGTATTATCTGCACACCATCGAGGTCTTCGGCCCCGAGCGCTGCATGTTCGAAAGCAACTTTCCGGTAGACCGTCTGTCGGTGTCCTACCCGGTGTTGTGGAACGCTCTGAAGCGCATCGTGGCGGATTTCAGCGAGGCGGAGCAGAACGCCATGTTCAGCGGCACCGCAACCCGTATCTATCGATTGGGCTGACGCTCGTCGGGTTCCCAAGGGCCGTTATTTCACCACCAGCCGCATGTCCGCCGTGCTAAGAGAGCGTTCGAGCGGCTCGCTATGCAGCACCAATCTCGATGGAGCAAACTTGGT
>MDTE01136040.1_pt1 | contig 13034 bp, 9 predicted proteins | sample 811231 | NCBI WGS metagenome assembly MDTE01 (sample SAMN05326651, study PRJNA326480) | marine metagenome | isolation source: seawater | place: Indian Ocean: Red Sea | collected 2010
ATCGCCGTGCTGCTCCATCCAGAGCATTGCCATATGCGCTCCGCAACTGTGAGCCAGCAAAACAACCGGTGAGATGTCCTGATCCTTAAGGTGCGCGAGGGCAGCGTCGATTCGGCTATGACTGTGCGTGCGTTCAGTATCGCATTGACGGAAGGCCAATTTTTTACACCACGAGTTTGTCTGCTCAAGTTAGTCGCATCTTCATGGTCGGTGTCTTTCCTGTTCTCCAGATGGCTATCTCGCCCGCGGGTTAGCTAGGCCTCATCGGCTCGACATATTTGCGAACCTGCTGATGAGTTGGTTTCGCCGTTGCACCGAGACCGACCAGAAAGTACGTATAAACTAGGGGCACGAGTATGAGCAAAGATGGAGGCAAATGATGGCAATCCCGTTAAATCGTGCCAATGACCACCTGAAGAAACTGCTGAATGAAAGAACCATCGATGAGGTCAATGAAGCGCTGCGTCCAAAGTTTGATGACGCAGTACGGGGTATTCCCCGGGGTATGGGCATCAGTCCCAAAACAGTTAACAAGCGGTGGGAGGTGTTTACTGAGGCAGACCGGGCACGTGAGCAACTTCTGGACTCAAAGACTGTCAAGGAAATGGAGGCGTACCAGCGGAATATTGAAAATTTTATTGGTACGGTGAAAGTGCCTGTTGGCATTGCAGGCCCCTTACGGGTCAATGGCTTGTTTGCGCAGGGCGATTATTTTGTGCCACTGGCCACCACAGAGGCTGCATTGGTTGCTTCCTATAGCCGGGGTGCACAGTTAATCAGCAAAGCGGGCGGAGCAACTGCATTGCTGCTGAGTGAAGGGGTCTCTCGTGCGCCCGGGTTTGCGTTTGATGATTTGCGGCAAGCAGGACTTTTTGTCTCCTGGGTTGTTCCACAACTTGATAAACTGAAGAGCGTAGCGGCCACAACCACTCGCCATGGTGAACTGATTGATTTGCAGATCACGCTTGAGGGCAATCATGTCTATCTGCGGTTTGATTACAGAACTGGAGATGCAGCAGGCCAGAACATGGTGACCATAGCCACCCAGGCAATTTGTGACTACATAGAAGAAAACTCGCCGGTTCAGCCGCGGTTTTTCTTTGTTGAGGCTAACCTCTCAGGTGACAAGAAGGCTAGCGCGCAGTCATTTATGTCCGTCCGAGGGAAGAAGGTTACTGCTGAGGTAATTCTGCCTAAGCAGTTAGTCGAGAGTACTTTGTACACCACACCGCAACGCATGGTGGAATTCTGGGCAATGTCTGCAATGGGGGGAGTGTTGAGCGGCACGATCGGCGTCCAGGGCCATTATGCCAATGGATTGGCCGCCATGTATATTGCGTGTGGTCAGGACGCGGCCTGCGTGTCCGAGTCAGCGGTCGGTGTTACTCGTTTTGAGCTGACATCGGATGAAGATCTGTACTGTTCTGTTATTTTGCCAAATCTGATTGTTGGCACCGTCGGAGGAGGTACCGGTCTGCCCAGTCAGCAGGCCTGTTTGGATCTGCTCGGTCTGGCGGGGCCGGGTGGGGCGCAAGCGTTTGCGGAAGTCGCGTCGGTCTTAAGCCTTGCGGGAGAGGTGTCTATCATTGGAGCCATGTGTGCCGGCCATTTCTCTAGAGCACACCGGCAACTCGCCCGGGGAACAAGCGGCTGAGTAACATCAGGATGTGAGTCGAAAAGAACGGAGAGTGCGGTGAATTCATGGCTGGGTATTACGGTGGTGCTAGTAAGCCTTGGAGGCGCGTTTCTCAGCATTCAGTATCTGAATAAGCGTCTCAAACTCCATCCGGAGATTCCGCGTAAACTCATGCATGTCCTGATGGGATTGCTCGCGGCAACGTTCCCATGGATCTTCTCGGAACTTTGGCCTGTACTCTTGCTCAGCGTGCTTAGTTTGCCGGCGCTGCTGATTGTGCGAAGTGGAGCCGCAGGATCACTGCAGAATGTTGTCCATGGCGTTGAGCGGGCTTCATGGGGTGAACTGCTGTTTCCGATCGCGGTTGCGCTGCTATTTGCTCTGGCGCGGGACGATGCACTCTTGTATACCCTTCCAATCTTGATTCTCGCCGTTTCTGATGCGGTCGCAGCGTTGATTGGTATTTTCTACGGACGGATTCACTTTTCGACACTGGAAGGATATAAGTCAGTCGAGGGATCGATTGCGTTCCTATTCGTCACCTTTCTGACCGCACACGTTGCGCTGCTGCTGTGTTCAGATATCGGGCGTCCAGAATCATTACTGATTGCTGTTCTAATTGGTGTTGTGGTCATGATGGCCGAAGCGAGCGCGTGGCGAGGACTGGATAACCTGTTCATTCCCGTAAGCGTTTTTGCGCTGCTACAGACTTTCCTCCCGATGGAGTTCGGCGAGTTGGTTTTGCAGGCTTTGGTAATTCTCGCGTTGGGATTCTTTGTCTTGTCCTGGCGGAAGCGCAGCACTTTTGACGATAGTGCCCTGTTAGGTGGAATCCTAGCTGCTTATTCAACTTGGGTTCTGGGTGGAGTCTATTGGCTTTGCGTCCCTGTTCTCATGTTTCTGCTCGGAACATGGCTCTCACCCCCCGCCAGAATAGAGGAACGCCGAAATCCACATACGGTCTACGCAGTGTTATCTATAACTGGGGTGAGCCTGACCTGGCTGATGATTAACACGGGTCTTCCCGGGCTCGATCTTTTTTTCCCTTATGCATTGGGTTTCGGAGCACACCTTGCCATGCTAGGTGTAGCGCGTGAGCATTTGGGCAGGGATAAACTGGGGTTGACTGCACTTTTCGGGAAGGCTATTCCACCAGGGTGGGCGATCGTTATGGTTCCCTATGGAGTTAAATACGGACTGACGGCATCTTTAGTGTCGGTTGGGCTGATCACACTGGCGGTATTACTGGCCTCGTCCATTGTATTCCTGTGTCTTCAACCCCGGTTAGACGATTGTCCAGTAGACATTGCGCGTTGGGTACGACAGGCCTCAATTGCGAGTTTAGTATCCCTGCTGGGTTGGCTTGTCCCGCTGTCAGTAACTGGCACGTTTGCAGGGTAGCCAGCGTAGGAGATCTATATGGGAGATAGTTCGCTATCGGAACGACTCCAGGTCTTGCGCGATAAAGAGGGGGTTATCGCTCAACTTACGGAGGAGGAATTATCCACTCTTGTGCAGAATAGCGAGGAATTGCCCTGTGTAAAGGGAGGTACTCTAATTAGCTCCAGTCAGGATAATGATTACGTGTATCTGGTATTGAAGGGAGAAATAGCAGTTCGTCTGAACGTGTCCCGCAAAGAGGATTTCGTACTTGATGAGGTCGGTACGGGCGAGTTAGTTGGAGAGATGTCGTTGTTTCTCGGTGGGGACCGTACCGCAAGCGCTCACGTGGTTCAGGACGGTTCTTTACTCAAAATTCCAGTCCACGCCTTCCGCCAACTTCTATTTTCTCGAACGACTCTTTGGAACTATGTCGCTGACCTGGTCCATGTACGGCTTCGTCGGTTGAAACTGGTCACTTTCCTAGCAGATTTCTTTGATCAAGCCAGTGTCTTTGATGCCAGACTTCTGCGTGAACTGGAGCCGCAACTCAAGTGGCTAACCCTCAGAAGAGGCGAAGCACTATTTCGTGAGACTGAGGAAGCGGATGCCGCCTATTTTCTGATAGCCGGTCGGTTGCATGCCGTTGCTCGCGATATCAAGGGAGTCGAAAAGTCGATAGGAGAGATCTTGTCCGGAGAAGCTGTTGGCGAAATGGCCCTGCTCTCCGGTGCTCCCCGATCTGCTACGGTGTATGCATCTCGCGATTCTGAATTGGTCAGGATATCGGCAACTACCTTTAAAGACCTTGTTGAACGTTATCCGCAGTTACTGCGGAGTCTGAGCCTCGTTCTGGTGGATCGCTTACGCAAGACCGTAACAGGTCGAACATCAAGAACAGCATCGGTATCCATCGGCATCTTTCCAGCCGACGAGTCTGTGCCGCTGACAGAGTTCGCACAACAACTAAAGGCAGCTCTAGCACAACACGGCAATGTCGAGGTCCTTTCAAGCGCTAGAACTGATGAACTGATCGGTCGATCCGGAATGAGTCAGATTCGTGATAGTGACCCGCTATTCCTGCGACTTATTCAATGGCTTAATGACCGGGAAGAGTACTTTCGCTGTCAAATTTATCAGGCGGATCCGGTTTGGTCCCCATGGACCGAGCGCTGTATGCGCCAGGCTGACAAGATCTTCATTGTCGGCTCGGACAGTTCATCGTCGTTACCGGGGGAGATCGAGTCCAGATTAGATCGGGAATCCCGTCATCGTCAGACACAGGAACAGATTCTGGTCCTGTTACATCCCCCTGCCTGTGAGCAACCCAGTGGAACAGATGAGTGGCTTGTTCATCGAAACGTAAAAGCACATCATCATGTCCGGAGAGGGGACAAGGCGCACTACGCGAGGCTCGCGCGCTGCCTCGTCGGGGAATCGATCGGACTGGTATTCAGTGGTGGTGTGGCTAGAGGTTTTGCACACATCGGGGTCATCCGGGCCCTCGAAGAAATCGGGATTCCGATCGATCTTGTGGGCGGTACCAGCATGGGCGCAATGATCGGCGGACAGTACGTCTGTGGCTACAGTTGCGACGACATGATCGAAGTGAATTCAGACATATTCCATAAATCGGTGCGTGATTTGACTTTACCCGTTGTTTCGTTGCTGAAGGGCGCCGAACTATGGCGTCGTGGATCAAAGTATCTGAGTAACAGAAAGATTGAGGATTTGTGGCTACCCTTTTTTGCTGTTTCCAGCAATCTGACAACGGCAGATGTGGAAATTCATCGAAGCGGTTCCCTGGGATGGGCGCTACGGGCGAGTGGAAGTCTGCCCGGAGTGTGGCCTCCTATCAGTCATCGCGGGGAGCTATTGGTTGACGGTGCCGTCTTGAACAACTTACCGATTGATGTCATGCACGAGCACTGCGATGGATCGGTGATTGCGGTCGACGTGTCTGCACCTCTGGATTTGCAGGAGAACGCATCTTATGGTGTGAGTCTTTCAGGTTGGCGGATTCTATCGAACCGTCTGAATCCTTTCACACCAGCAATACAGATGCCCGGAATCTCCAGTATCATGATTCGGGCAGCCGAACTCGCGAGCGTCAGGGCACAGCAGCAGGTTATAGCGAGCGACCCCTCGGATCTGTATCTTCGCCCACCTGTTGCCCGATTTCCGGCTATGGACTTCGGGGCAATCAGGGACATCGCGCAGGTAGGATATGCTCATGCCAAGGAAAAGATCGAAACTTGGCGCGAGCAGGCTAGCGGGGAATAGGGAGCTACCGCTGTTATCCATTGCCGGCGCTGAGGTCCAGAACTACACCGGGACGCCTGACACGCCGGTTGATTTCACTATCCCCGGCCGTTCAGATCTGTTAATTCGATTCCAGCATCTGCCGCAATGCGGGATAGTCGATTTTTGCATTATGACGCGCATCGACTGGGAGTAACCCTACGGAACGAATTTGGTCTAGTTTGGCCCAGTGAAGACGCTGCTTCAAGTTTTCGATGAGTAAGCTTGTATCAACCGCATGTTGGGTTTCGATAATCAGAACCCGTTCTCCCCTGATGCTGATCAGTGCCGCTCGCCGGACGCCTTCAAGTGCCATTGCTGCGCATTCGACAGCGAAAGGCCAGACAATTCCTTTTGTATCATCGATTCTGGCAATGCAACGTCCAAGCAACCAGATTCTCCCTGACTGATCCTGATATCCAGCATCGCCGGTACGGTGCCAGATCTGCTCATCCACACGGAACTTGGTCTCCTCGTCGCCCCGGCCATGGAGATAACCAGGCAAGACATGTGGTCCGGAAACGACAATCTCACCCGCCTGGTACGGCCCCAATTGCATTGCCTGAAAAGCCTCCCGCTGAAGTGGTGGAATCGACTCACCCCATTGCGCCGTAATGATCCGGAGGTCGATTTCCGGTACCGGATATCCGCCTAGTAACCCTTTGCCTTCGGCCATCATCGTGTGATCTGTATTTGAGCAGTCAGATGCAGAGATATGGGCGATGGGTTCGGCTTCGGTGGAGCCATAGACCGCCTCAACCATCGCATCCGGCGCAGCCTCCTGAAGCGCATTAAGGAGTCGAGGAAAAACCGGTGCACCCCCTGTCAGGATTTTCCTGAGATGAGCCAAGGCGCCATCATCTCTCTGAAGCAGGCAATCAAAGAAGGCAGGAGATGCTGCGCACCGGTTAACCTGGTGCTCTCGGATCTGTCGTAACACCGGAACGGGATTAACTATGCCGGGCCGCCGCATATCCGCATCAGGAATCACGCTCGTGACGCCGCTGGCGAGATTGGCGAGACTGAAAATAGGAAGGGTCGTCAGGTCGATCTCACCCGGAACGAGTTTGATATTTTTTTCGAGGACCCGGTGCTGCGCCAGGAGGAAGCCGTGGGTTCTTACTGCCGCCTTGGGGCGCCCAGTGCTGCCACTGGTAAAAGTAATCAGCGCCGGTGTATCGGACTTTGCCACATGAATCTTCTTTCTCGCAGCAAAACGCGAGAGCGTTTTCCATCGGTAGGTCCAGGGAACCGGGCAGCCAATGCTATATCTGATGGGAATTTGCCTAAGCGATTGGGTCGTGAGAGCAAGGAGATGTGCTTTATCGACCGCGATCAGCGCTTTCGGCGGTAGCAGTTGACAGCAGGCGGCAATGTGTTCTCGACCGGCTGATGGCTCGAGGAACATAGCCACTGCGCCCAGTCGAAAAAGTGCGGTAATTGCCGTGAGCAGGTCGGCAGACAGAGGTTGAAATACAAGTACCGCATCGCCGGCTCTTACACCATGGGCATACAGCATAGCCGCCGCCTGTTCTGACTGTTCTGTCAGAGCACCGAAGGTCGTCGTTCCCCGACGGTCGATGACTGCCGCACTGTCTGCCCGGTGGCGTCCCTGACGGACCAGAATCTCCACGAGGTTCATAACTGCTTCTTAAATAACGTGTAACTTCGAAAAGGCTTCGCATAGCGGGCACTGAGGCGGCGCGAAACATTGTTCTCGTGCATCAACGCGTGAATGACCCGCGTATAGCCTAGTTCACGCGCGGCGATCTGGGCGTTGGCGACTAACCAGGCTCCGAGTCCGCTGACTTTACGATGTGGGAGGATCGCAACCGTTTTTATGATCACGGTGTCGGTCTCAGGACCGCGTAACCAATCAGGTATAGCGAATAGGTATCCCACGAGTTGATTATCCATCTCTGCGAGCAACACCAGTTCTGGTCTAATGCGGGACTGGATAGTCTCGTACTCGGCGAAAAACTCGGTTTCAGGAAGTGGCGTATAAAGAAGATTACCAACGAAGGCATCAAGTGAAAGGTCATAGATAGCCTGAAGGTCTCTATGATAGTTTTCCAGATCCAAATTTCTCAGTTGGATGCCTTGTTCTGCAAGACGCTTGCCGGCGCGCATTACCTTAGGATCCTCATAGGTAAGGTTCTTATTCAGTGCAGAGAAGTAACTCGCAAGTACTTCAAAGCCCGTCTTAGTCCAGTACGTCGGCCAGTCATCAGGATTATCCGGTTCCATCAGGAATTGCGGCTCTTCGCCTCGACTTGTCAGAAACCGATAACGTCGCCAGGTGCTGCCGTCAATTGGGCCGACTGCGAGCGTGCATCCTTGGTTTGTTAATTGGCGACAGGCAGCGTTAAGCACTTCTTGGGCTGATACGCTTTCTAAAGCCGCAAAGTGGCCTATACAGCCGATTTTGTGGTCCTCCAGCGGCGGGGAATTTTTCCACCATAGCGATACTCTCGCGGTCAATGCTCCATCCGGCAGCTGCACCATCAGATGGCAATCTGGTTGGTGCCGCTCGATCACGACTGGATCAAAATCACCTAGAAGCGGGGCAGGGTAACGGGAGATCTCCCCTGGGGTGTGGCATGTGACGATGTCAAACGGGCCAGTCATCGAGTTAGAGCAGCAATCTCGTTATCAGTGATCGAACGATCCGCCTTTGACGCCTGGCCGCACGACCAGACAAAGGATTCGAAGGACCTTCTGGAATGGGGCGGATGCTCATGAGACTTCTTCCAGAACGAATCGACTGTAGAAGAATGCCTTGTCCTTTAGGAAAAGACTTTCGGATAACACATCAAGTGGCCGAAGACAGCCAGCAAGCGAGTCTGGTCGCGAGCGGGGAGCCAGCATGTTCCAGTAAGCCAACCTGCCTCCCTGACGACAGTGCGAAACCAGTCGCTCCAGGAGGGCGGACATGTTTTCTTCACTCATATATTCAAAAATGTCACTCAGATTACATCCATCAAGCTGGCATCCCGGATTCTGTTCCAGGAAGCTTTCAACAGAAAGTAAGTGCCATTCGAATCGATCCAGATTCGCGCGAATCTTTTCGAAATTTTCTTCACGCAAAGCGAACGGGAGGGACTGCCCATGGGTCCCTGTAAGAATCCAGTGGAGGTAAGGATTATCTGCCGGATCGAGTTCAGTAAATGCGTGCTCGGTACGCAGTAGAAGCCGACTAGCGACACTGCCTTCAACATATTTGAAGAATCCGGGATCTCGTCCGAGCTGCCCCAGAACAAAACGCGAGAAAAAAATATGAAACAGGAGCCGCCAGCGCCAGGTATCCCACTGGGTGCTGTAAAAATGCCTCCTCTTTAAGAGGTCACCCCCGGCGAGCAGCTTCCGGACTCTCTGCTTGGAATGTATTAGCGGCAGTACTCGATTCCGGAAGAGTTGGAAGTAGCGTTCCAGTTTCCCGGTTCCGCCAATCCCCCTCTCAATATACTTGGGGTGCGCATCCCAGAAGGAAGCAGCCGACACATTAAGAAGCGGACGACATCGCTGGTACAGTGTTGCCCGCTGTGTACTTGGGCGTGAACCGATGAGCTCCAGCAGTTCTGTGTACTTCAGTTCACGATAAGCCGCGACCCGCAATTCCAGGCAGGCGATCTGTGCTGGATTGATATCCAGGGCAATCACTCTTTCTGGTGCGCCACTGAGGAGGGCGAGTGCATTATCACCAGCAGAAGCGATGCTGAGCAAGTTCATGCCGGGACGAGGGTTGAGCGCCTCCAGCAGAAGGTCGGCGTCCTCCCAGACCTGTGCATACCGGATTTGGGAGAAATCGGTACGTGTGCTGGCTTCCGTAGTCATATATCCGGGTCAAGCTTTCGAACGATACCGGTCGTACCGTCCAACTCAACACGGTCACCGGATTTCAGCCAGGCAGTGAGCCCGGCAATGGAGACAATACTGGGAAGTCCGAGCTCACGAGATACGATTGCGGAATGCGAGAGAAGACTTCCTCGCTCTACCAGCAGACCTGCTGCTGAAGGAAACAGCATGACCCATCCAGGATCTGTCCGCTCCGCAACCAGGATTTCACCCGGCATGATCATAGCGTCTCGAGGATCAGTGATTACTCTTGCGAAACCCTCGACAATACCGGGACAGCAGCCGAGTCCCTGGCGTTCGTTGCCATCGGCAGATAGGGGAGTGATGGGATCGTTGGCTTGAAAATCATCTGCATGGTGTACAGACCCCCGTGTTTCGAAGCGGTCCGAAGGCACGGGTAGAGTTTTCCAATCGTCGTACTCCTGCTTGCGTAATGCAGCTAGTTGTCGCAAAGATGTCGTGGCGGTTGTGCCATCAACGAAGCCAAGAGCTTCGTCCAGTGTTATCCAGAAGATATCGCGTGGTTCGTTGAGAACTCCGTCGACCGTATAACGTTGTCCGAGTTCAATGAAGATCCGCCGCACTCTGCCAAAGAGTCGAGTACGTTCAAAGCGGAGGTTTTCGCGGTCCCTGACCCGATTTCGGGCATTTCGCAAAACCCATTTGAAAACCAGCGTCCGGATTGGCCCACGTACCTCGGGAACTTCATCGCTGCGCGGTGGTGCCGGGCGTTCTGGTAACCGCGCAATAGATGCGATCCCCTGCAGGAGCGAAGAAGGATCGTCATAGAGTGTTGCACTTTCTAGTTTCAACTCATCTAGGCAGCGGTCACCAAATTTTTCCAGATAAGCATCGAGACCATCGCGGAACGCGTCAGGCGCGACCCGGCGGACTCTTCCAAGATCGACATCGTGCAGTGCCTGCAGGAGTTGTTCATTACTACGTGCCAGCTGTGCCAACTGTTTCATTCGGGTCGCAGGCTCGGTACTGATCATCCCAGCCTGATCGCGAATCAGAGTGTTGGCAAGGCCGTCATCGTTCGCACCACACCATTTGCTGCATAAGCTCCGTAGCAGTCCGTGAAAGATCATCGCCAGAAAATCATTAACGAGAGGCGCATCCCAGCGCTGTAACAATTGACGCTCAAGTGAGCGGTAGTGATCACTGAGTTCGTCAGGACGCATTTCAGCAAGAGACGGAATCGGAGGACTGAGGGCGCCGTCGAGGCGTGTGTAAAAATGACGGATCTGACGTGGGAGTGAGACATGAGCCCAGAGCAGTCCAACAACGGAGCGTAGGAGCATTGCAGCATCCCGGATACGCTCTGGTACGCTGGGCGTCGGGGTTTCAGGTAGCGCTCCGTCTGGTAGCGCCTCGGTGACGCCCATCATCTGCTCCATAAATTCGCGATTCATCTTATAGCCTGGAAGCAGAGCAAGTACTTTATGCCAGCTTACAAGATTGTAGTAAACACGACCGCGTAGCAGACCGATCATGCAGCGAAAGGTGTCAGCATGGGCTCCAATAACGCTGCTAGGGACCCGCATCAGGACACAGAACTGGCGGTACACCTCTTCATATGCCCGCCGGGCGAATGTATACGTTAAAGGAGAAGTGAGGCCACCGTAGCTTTCCGCGATATTCGAGTTATCCCATACCCGTACCAGACCATCAGGATCAGACAGATTGTGAAGCGTAGTGATCGGACGGGATTGCAAGAGCCATAGTCGACCATCTTCGATCGCCCACTCAATGTCTTGCGGGCTGCCAAATATTACCTGGGAGCGCCGTGCTAGTGCGGCTACAGCATTTGCTTCATTTGAGGTCAGGACAGGGTTCTCGGGATCTGTGGGTGCGCAGTTCAGGATCTGACCGAATCGGTCTATTTCCCAGGTATCGGCGTCAGTCTCCCCGGAGACCAGCGCTTCACCCAGTCCCCGGATACAACTGATCACCGTGACACCTCGTCGGCCACTGACAGGGTCAGCGCTAAATGCCACCCCTGCAGAGTCAGCATTCACCATTCTCTGCACAATGACCGCCGAAGCGAAGGATGAACTGTCCACCGCCCTCTCTTGACGGTAAGCCATGACTCGTTCAGAAAAGCCCGATCGCCACACATCAGTGACTCTGGCTGGGACATCGTCAGCAGTAACATTGAGGTAACTCTCTAGCTGCCCAGCAAATGAGTGTTGGAAACCGTCTTCGTCACCGGTGGAAGAACGAACAGCGTATCGATCATCTACGCCATCACGAAGGCTATCGATGGCGGTAGCAATCGCAGATCGGACTTCTTCTGAGGGCGCCCCACTGGTGCTCGCCTCATAGGCGGATGGTGTAAGCGTAAACCAGGGTGGGACTGGTAGTTCCGCATTGAGTGCCTGATACAGAGCAAAGGCTTTCCCACCACTGGTTTCAAGTGTATGGGGATCGTGACAATGGAGAACAAAGGTCATATCAGGAAAATGGGCGAATAACGAGAGGAAGTGCTCCGAGGCTAAGGTAGAGTCCAAGAGTCCAAAGGCCCGAGAGTCGCTCAAAAAGGAACCCCCGTAACTGATCGGCTCGCCGGATACTCTGTAAGGTGACTACTGCGCTGAACATCCAGAGAGCCGCGAGAGGCCAAATCACCAGATCAACAGTTTGTGTGAGTGCTGCGGCTTGTAGCGCGATGAGGCCTGTCAATAGCATCATGGTAAGCCAGATAAGTGGAGCGCGGATGGTCCCCCATAAAACAGTATAAGTAACAACACCCTCTTCTTCATCTCTCGGGGCGCGGATTTTTCGGCCGAGTTCGATGACAATACCGTTGAAAAAACTCGCTAGTAAAAACCAGGCAAGGCCCTGAGGAGCACTATGACCGGCTGCCAGCCAGTCGCACCCGGTAGCGTATAGGTCGACCAGCGGGATAATCAGCATATGTGTCCACAGGTAAGTGATGGGCCGGGCCTTGAGCCACTCTCTGGCACCAAACTCATAGCACATGGCAAAGAGGTAGATCCACGGAATCAGGAGTAAAAGAATCATTTCTGGATTAAGCAGCAGAGCCAGAAGCAACTGTGCGACGGCTGCAAATGAAAAGACCAGGCCTAGCGAACGCAGGCTGACGAGTCCTCGAGGTACTGCCCGATAAGGGCGATAGCGAGAGTCTTCCTCGAAGTCTTTGAACTCATCAGCGATCCGTAACTGGGCGAAAAACAGCAGGCAGGAGAGGAATGCAACCAATAGCACTGGCCATGAAGGCATCACTGCAATACCGGTGCGCAAATGAGCGGAATAACTGACAGCGCAGAAGCTAAATGCTGCGATCAGCGGCCCGTGAGCAAGCAGTGGAAAACGTTCCTGCTGGTAGGCCCACCAGCGCTGCGCAAAGGAAGTAGAGGCATCGGTGGTCATGCTTTGACTCCGTTCCGAAGGCCCCGCAGCCACCTCAAGGACCATCGTCCAGGCATTGATACTGTCCACAGAACTTGCTCAATCAAATCCGAAGGGGCATAAGAAGCGGTTATGACCCATATCCGTTGATCAGTGACTGAGTTCACCAACATGACAGACAGCGTTTCATCATGGATGTGTCATGATGAATACCACTGGCCCCTATTGTACTCAGGAGACGCCACTTTTTCTCAGTAATGTAAACGGTCGGGATAGTTCAGTAGATTCGGGCCGTTCGCTACGATGCTTTCGGCAGTCTCGGCCTAATTTGGGCTGAATACTATTCCCAACCCAGAGAATCCAGCCAGTGGCTGACGTCTTCGGTAAGTTGATCACTCTTGTCGGTAAAGTAGTGATCCGCGCCGGCAGAGGCAACCTGTTTGGATAACGCGTTACCCCCTTTGTTCATCAGAGCCAGTCGTTCAGG
>MDTE01150895.1_pt1 | contig 13033 bp, 12 predicted proteins | sample 811231 | NCBI WGS metagenome assembly MDTE01 (sample SAMN05326651, study PRJNA326480) | marine metagenome | isolation source: seawater | place: Indian Ocean: Red Sea | collected 2010
ATCCAAGAGATATGAACTCAAAAAGTCCATTTAATATATTTATAAATAGTATTCCTATGAATTGATATCGCCTTTTTGAATCAAGCGCCTTAAATAATGAAAATATTGATTTTAATAACTTATAACTTCTGTTCATTTTTTATAAGAATTTAAGTTTAAGGTAACTTTTAATTTATTTTTGATTCTATTAAAAATATTTCCCTTCATCCAAGTCATCTGCCAATGGTGAATACCAATAGTGACATCTTCAACTTCGTTATATCGATTAATCTGTTTATTTATCATGAAATTTGGATAAGGATAGAAATAGTTTGAAGGAAGAATTAGACATTCATTTTGATACGTTTTTTTTAAGTTGAAATATTCTCTCGTAACAGTATCTGGACCAGAATTCTTTATTATATAATTTATATTATCTTTATAGTCTTTCGATTTTATATATTTAAGAATATTATCCATGAGTAAAAAATTTTCTGCACTTATTAAAATTGAATTCCCAATACAAGGATTATTTCCAAACATCATTCCTGCTATAAATTTGTATTGAAGGATATTAGAGGGTATAGGCTTAAGGCATTCAAAATCAGTATCAACATAAATTCCCCCAAATTTTTTTAGAATCACATAGCGCAAAATATCACTTCGATAACCCGGATTAAAATCTTTTGAATAGACATTCAAATTCTCAACATTTAATTCTTTTATATTTTGCTCGTTCCATAACTTATATTCCCATTGAGGATTAAGTTCTTTCCAAGAATTCATCCACTTTTTACATATTCTGGGAATACTTTTTTCTCCCAACCATATTTGATGGATTTTCCTTGGGATTTGAACTTTAGAATTATCTAAAAACTCTGTTTTTTTTGTATGCTTTTTGTACTGAGTTACCAATAAAAGCCATTTATCAACGTTTAAGATATTACCTACAAAATTTTCATCAAACTTTGAGTTCCTTGCAAATTCCGAATTGAACAAATTATTTTGCATGACCTCATAAATATGGATTGACTGGTAACTCTTTATATTCCCAATTGCTTTTTTTTAGTTTATCTATAATTTCAGAACTTGGTTTTTCCTTAAAAAGGATTACTTCTCCTATTGAGAAGTTTAATAAAGATAAATTAGATAAAATATCCTTGAAAAAAATGATTGTTTTTAATTTCATACATATTAATTTTTCTATTATTGTTCTACCTTTTATGGATACGAACTCTATATTTTTAAAATGATGATCATTTAAATTGGTTGATGCAATATCAGTTTTATGAATACCTAATAAAAATTTTTCAAGTTCTCTAAAATTTATTGTATAGATAAAATTTCCCACTTCTTCAAAACTATACTCATCTTTATAAACTTTTTTACCTAAAAATCTTTTCAACAGATTTTTTATATTTATAAATGAGATTCTTAAAACATTGCTATAAGGGTAAGGATCGTTTGGTTCGATGATAATAACCCCTTTTTTACATACCCTAAAGGATTCATAAATAGCTAACCAAGGCCTTGGAAGATGATGCAAGGTCTCTTTTATTAGTACATAATCAAAACTATTTGCTTCGAAATCTAGATTCTCTGCATTTTGCTTACTATAAGAATCTATTAAACCATTCTTATGAGCATCTTCTAATAAGTTTGTGTGCATATCACTAGAGTGGCAATTTACCCCATTTTTTTTTAACCATGCTGCCTCTGATCCATATCTACCGTCTCCTATAGTTAACCATTTTTCATTTTTTTGTATTAGTGGTCTAATAAGCTTAAGCATTCTATTATGTCTCCAATAATCCAAACTTTGTTGATCTAGCCATGATTTAGCAATTTTTGATTTTTCTTTATCGTGCTTATATTCTTTATATTGCTTATCGTGCTTGTCGTAAAAAAAATCCATTTTATTTTTAATTGAAGTTTATTTTACATAAATATATTATGAATACAAAATAATCTATTAAGGATAACTTTAAAAATTTTATTTAATTTTACTACTTAAGATAATTAGATGCTTATACTAATTTAACTAAATAAACTGTCTACATTTATTTTTTTGATTTTGAATTTGTTCTAGAATAAGTAAAATTTAAAAAAAAAGTGAATAATAATTTTATCTTTAAAGATTACGCTAATCATTTATCAAAGGCACTAGATTTGGTTAATCAAAATCAAGTTGATATCTTTTTTAATGTTTTTGATTCTTACATAGGTAGTAAGGCAAATATTTATCTTTTAGGTAATGGAGGAAGTCAAGCAAATGCACATCATATTTCAGGAGATTTTATAAAAACATTTTCCTTGGCAGGTTTAAAATTGAAAATCTCTTGCTTAGCTGATAATGTTTGCCATTTAACAGCAGCGGCTAATGACCTTTCTTATGATGAATCTTATTCAATTTTAATAGACAATCTAATAGATAAGGATGATTTGTTGATTTACTTATCTGGAAGTGGAAACTCTTTAAATTTGGTAAAGTGCGCTAGGAAAGCAAAGTTGAGGGAAATTAAACAAGCTGCACTCACTGGTTTTAATGGAGGAGCATTAAATGATATAGTCGACTATCCAATTCATATAAAGTTTAATGATATGGAAATTTGTGAAGATATACAATTATCTATCTTCCATTATATAAAGCAAAGATTGATATTAAAATACTCAAAAAATTTTGAAGATTTAGAGTTACCTAAATACCAGAAAAGAACGTTAGAGGATCTGATTTCATGATTTTCATTGGTAAATCACCTTATAGGGTATCTTTATTAGGTGGGGGTTCTGATTTGGACTGGTTTGTTAAAAAAGAAAATTTTGGAGTCTGTTTAGGATATTCTCTAGATAAATATTCTTATTCTGTTTTAAATGTCTTGCCAACAAGTTGTAAGAAAGGCATTTTAGAATACTCCACCAGAGAAGAATATGTTAATCCTGATGAGATAGTCCATCCAATTGTAAGGGAAGTTTTAAAATATTTTAAGATCCCAAAGTTTATAGAATTAAAAACTTTTGGTTTTGCTTCTGGAGGATCAGGTTTAGGAGGATCAGCTTCGTTTCTTTTGTCATTAATAAGTTCGTTATCAAATGCCTTTGAATTGAAATTAAGCAAAGATGAAATAATTGAAAAAGCATGTTATTTAGAAATACACAAATTGGGAAAGCCGATTGGTAAACAAGATCAATATCTTTGCGCAAGCAGAGGTTTTAATTCATATACTTTCTCTGATAACAATAGCTTTACTAAAAGAAATAGTCTTTCAATCCCAAAAATACAAACTTTAGAAAGATTATCAGATAATTTTTATCTAATACCTAGTAATAAAAAAAGGGATTCTGATTCTGTTTTGAGAGAACTAAAAAATAATCAAGAATCAACTGAAAAAATTCTTGAAATAAGGGATATTGCTTTAGGTTTTCTTGAGTTTGAAGATGAAAGGGAATATAAAATTGAAGAATTTTTTAATAAATCGATGAGAAATTCATGGTTAATAAAGAAATCAATGTCAAAAATAATGAGTTCCTCATTGACTGAACAATATGAATTAATAAATAAACTTGTTCCCAACAATTGGATAAGGTTGATAGGTGCTGGTAACGGTGGATATTTTTTAATTTCTTCTAAATTAGATGAGGAACAGATTCGAAATTTATCAACAAAAAATGGTTTAAAAGGGATTTTTAAAGCGAGGCCTTCAAATGAAGGACTAGCTGACTTTATTATATGACTGCTAAAAAATATGATGCTGTCTTAGCTTGTGGAGGTTTGGGCACCCGTCTAAAAGAGATTACAAAAGATACACCAAAACCTCTTTACCCAGTGGCTGGGAAAAGTACTCTTGAAAGGTGTATCCAACAATTAGAGGATTTTGATTTTAAAAATTTAATCATAACTATTGGCTATAAAAGTAAAGAATTCTTAAAATTTATTGATGAATTAAATCAAAAATACAAAGTTGATATTGATATATTTGTAGAGGAAAATCCTCTTGGTGAATGCGGAGCCCTATGGGTAATTAAAGATAAGTTATGTAATGATTTTGTTTTTATTAATGGTGACCTAATTTTCTCGATCAATTTTAAGAAATTAAGTTTTTTTCATATGCGACTATCCTCTAAATTGACATTAGTTACACATACTAGTGACCATCCAGATGATTCAGATTTGGTATCTGTTCCAAACGGGACTTTAGTCGAAAATATTTTTCTCAAGAGTAATGATATAAACTCAGAAAAAAATGCATATCTAGGTAACTCTGGGATTTTTATGATAAATAAAGAAGTTTTAGATAAATTAAAAGCTCCTAAAGAAAAAGACTCAAAGTCAGTTTTTCATTTTATAGTAAAAAAAATTTTTGAGTTAAAGATAAATATTTATTCATATAACACAACCGAATATATAAAAGATATGGGTACCCCAAAGAGATTAAAAGTAGTTGCTGAGGATTTGTCTAAAGCGATAGTTAATCGAAAAAACTATATAAATATTCAAAAAGCTTTATTTTTAGACAGAGATAATACTTTAATAAAATGTAGTCAGGGTAAATATGTGATTAATAAAAATGAGATTGAAATATTATCAAAGAATATTGAAAATATAATTCCAATATCATTAGACTATGATTTGGTTTGTTTAGTTACAAATCAACCTGTTATCGCCATGGGGAAAATAAGTTTGAGAGATTTAGATGAAATAAATAGTGTTGTTGTTAAGTCTTGCTTATCAATGGGGTTGAAAATAGATATAGTCTCATTTTGTCCACATCATCCACATAAAGGTTATAAAGGAGAACTAGAGTTCCTTAAGTATGATTGTTTTTGCAGAAAACCTAATCCAGGTTTATTTTTTGAGCAGGCCTTCCTAAGGAATATAAATCTGAAGGAATCTTTAATGATTGGTGATTCAGACTATGATTTGTTTGCAGCAGAAAACGCAGGTTGTAAATTCTTAAATATTAATGATTTATGAGTTATTCGTTTTTTGGAACATGTTTCAATGATCATAACCTTCTTTTTGATTGTTTGAAATCTATTTTGAGGCAAACGATTTTGCCTAAAGAGATAATTTTAGTTAATTCAGGAGATGTAAATATTGAGAAAAATATGATTAATATGATAAATGAAGAAAGAATTGACTTCATTTATGTATATAGTAAATTGTCGCGAGTAAAGGCTCTTAATGTGGCTCTTGATAAATCTACTGCAGAATATTCTTTTAGATTTGATACAAGATCTCGATTCTCAAAAGATTATGCAGAAAATGCTTTAAAAATACTTGAAGATGAAAAATTGAAAACCTCTGTCGTTGGAGGAGTTCCATCGGCAGTAAGTATGTCTAGTGATTTTGAATCAAAAATTTGTGCGGAAATAATGAATAGTTCTTATTTGTATTTTTTCCCAAAGCATAGAAATTTTAATTATTGTGGTTACGCTTCCTCTATTTATTTAGGTTGTTTTACCACCAATACTTTGAAAGAAATAAGATTTAATGAAAAAGAAGATCTACTTTCGGAAGACTCGCTAATTATTAATGATTTTTTAGAAAAAGGTTTTAAAGCTTATATTTCATCAAGAATTAAGATCGAATACGTTTGCAGAAAATCATTCTTAAATATTTTAAGGCTATTCAATACTTATGGATACTGTAGAACAAATACGATTTTGGTTTCAAATAAATTGTTTATTTCTAAAAGACATGTTTTTGTTTTTATTGCCTTAATAATTATTCTTTTATTCTTAATCCAGTTATCAATATTATCTGTAATTTATTTTCCATTTATATTGCTTTTTTTTAATATATATTGTGAATTTACTTTTTATAGAAAAAGAAGTAATTTATCTGTTCCTATATATGGCACATTGTGTCAGTTTTCATGGATACTTGGATTTTTGTGGGGTTTAATTAGTAGTTTTAAATACAAACAAACAAAATCAAATTTTATATCTTGACTTCAGAAGCAATTGTTACAGGCGGAGCTGGTTTTATTGGAGCTAATATTGTAAATGCCCTTTTAAAAAAGGGATTTAAGGTTCATGTTTTTGATAATTTATCTACTGGGAATCTTGATAATCTGCCTTTAGATAAAATAAATTTTTATAATTTAGATTTAAAGCAGGATTATAAATATTGGCCTAATATCAAAGCCACATCTATTTATCATTTTGCTGCTAATGCTGATGTTAGGGGGGGAATAAATGATCATAATATTGATTTAAATGAAAATTTGCTTGTTACCAAGAATGTGTGTGATTTTTCCATAAAAAATAATATTAAAAAATTTATTTTTGCAAGTAGTGCGACAGTGTATGGAGAGCCTAATATATTCCCAACACCTGAGAAATATACCTCAAATCAAACATCTTTATATGGCGCAAGTAAAATTTCTTGTGAAGCTTTTATTCAAGCTTATTCAAATTATGGGTATTTTCAATCTACAATTTTCAGGTTCGTTTCATGGATAGGATATGGTTACTCCCATGGAGTGATTTATGATTTTGTTAAAAAATTATTAAAAGACTCTTCCGAATTAGAAATACTTGGTGATGGCAATCAAATAAAATCCTACCTGGATGTAAAAGATGGTGTAAACGGAGTAATAAATATTTCAGAATTGCATGATCAGAATTCTTCTGTATTTAATCTTGGTCACTTTCAAACTATGAATGTAAAAAATCTTGCGGATGTAGTTTGTGATGAAATGAATTTAAATGGGGTTAAATATAACTATACAGGCGGGGAAAGAGGTTGGCTGGGTGATTCGCCTTTAGTTCATTTGGATACTCAAAAAGCTAATGAATATGGTTGGATGCCTGAAATTTCAATAGAAGAGAGTATTAGAACCACAGTGAGATATTTACTATCTGAAGATTCGAAAAGATTTAGATGAATTTATAACAATAAGTCAACTAAATTAGATTTGAATTTCTGCATCAAATAATAAAAAGAATAAAGCTTAATTGGGAAAATATACTTAATAAGAAATATAGTTTTTCTAAATAAAGATAAATTTTTATTCCTAATCAAACCTTTTAATACTTTTCTTGATGGTTTAGAAGATGATACGCCATCTAAGAAAAATTTAATTAAAGGAGTTTTAATAAAAAAAATATCATTAGCTGAATTTAATATTTGCCTTTTCCAATAACCATCGCCAACAATATTATATTTGGTTGGGAAGTCAAAACTTTTAGCAAGATTACAGGATATAAGCATTGTTTGATGATTGGGTTCAAAAAACCTTAGCCAATGTTTTATATTCCCTAGATTATTTCCAGGGAAAAACCAATTAATATTTTTATTTGCAATAATTTTCGCCTGTCCAAAAATTAGACTATTTTCAATATTTATTTTCAATGATTTCTTAAAGTAAATTTCTAATGCATAACTATTAAAAAAAATATCGCCGCTATTTAAGAAAATAATAAAATTACCGCGCGATATATTTTTCCCATAATTCATACATTCATATATACCTTCAATATTTTTTTTCTTAGAATCTTTATGATTTATAAAAATTTTTGCATCGTTATCAAATTTAACTTCAACTAATTTTTTATTTTTTTTATTTATTTTATTATTTGAGCCATCTATAATCACCCATTCAATATTAAATTTTCTTTTCTGAGATTTTATACTATTAAGAGTTTTAGCGAATTTTAAATGATCATTCTTGGTGAGAGTTATTATAGAAATTTGAATATTGTTCATTGTGCTTGCATAGACAAATTAGATAGTTATATTAAATTGTTGAAAGTTATGGGCAAATAACATGAGTGAAACTAAAAATGTACCGGTCTTAATATTAGGATATAATAGATTTAATAAGTTCACTAGATGTATTTCTACATTAGAGAAACAAGGGTTAAAGAATATATATGTATCTATTGATGGTCCCAAAAATGATTATGATAAAGAAGCTCAAAAAAATATTATTAATTTTTGCAAAAGAAATACATCCAAATTAGATATCAAATTTAAAAATTTAGATAAAAATTATGGCTGCAGAAATGCTCCTATGAAAGGGATTACTTGGTTCTTTGAACAAAACAAATATGGGGTTATTCTTGAAGATGATGTCATTTTATCAAAAAAATGTATGCAATTATTTTCTATTTTGTTAGAGAAATATTTTTTTAAAAATGATGTAATGTCTATATCATCTTTTAATGAATTTACAAATAAAAAAATAGAATCAATTTACAACATTTCTGTTTTTCGAAGTTGGGGATGGGCAACATGGGCAGAAAAATGGATGATGCATCTAGAATTTCAAAAAAAAATTAAAAATTTAAGTATTTGGCAACTATATAATTTATTACCTGAAGAATTAAGATTAATTGAAACAGCAGAAATCATAAAATCATGTCAATTAAATCTTTTAGATGCATGGGATTATGAATTCAATTTCTCACATTTAGTTAATAATAAAAAATCACTTACAATTGGAGGTATAAATAATTATGTATATGGATTTGATGATTCTGCTACTCATACTGCAGATATTAAAAATATAGATATTGATTTTGAATTATTTTGTGAAAGAAATATTGATGAAAAAAAGATTTTAGAATTAGAAACTAATAAAAATTTTTCAACTTTAGAGAAATGTGGTTTTTCATATGCCAACAAAAAAAATATTTTTAATCAAACAAAAGATTTATTTAAATCTTGGGTTTATTCGTTCGTTTTTTATCTAAGAATAATTAAAAGAAATATGTATAAAAAAAATTATATGAATTAATTTAATGTATATTTTAGTAATATTATAAGATCATTTTTGGCATTAATTTTTTCTTCAGGTGGGGGAAGACTAGGCAATCAATTACTTAATCTTATTCACTTAAGTGCAATAGCATACGAATATAAGATTAATGTATACAAGATTAGTGATTTATTTATAACTGGGAAAAATAGAGCTCTTATTTTTAGAATTGATGAAAATCAAGTCAATTGGAAAATTGTTTCTGATTATTCAGAAAAATCAACAAGAAGAAGATATTTTTTAAAAATCTTTATAAGGTTGATACATTTTTATTATTACCTTTCTCCAAACAAGATTTCTTATAAATTAGGATCAAAAAATAATTCACTTAAATTACTTTTTGGAAAAAGTTTAAAGAGCGATTTTTCTAAAGTTAAATTCTTTGAAGAAGCTAGAAAAAAACATATTGTTTTATCTGGTTGGGGATTCAGGGATTGGGATTTAGTCTTAAAACATAAAAAATTGATAATTAAAAACTTCAATAAGGAATTATCGTCCATTATTAAAATAAATAGAAAGATTTATGAAGAATACTTATTCGTCCATATAAGAAGATCTGATTTTTTAGATGTAAATGAATTTCAAGAATTAAATTTTACTGATGAAATATGGTTAAAATCTATATCAAAAGTATGCGAAGTTGAGTCTATAAGAAAAGTAATTTTTTTTAGTGATTCTTGCATAGACAATATAATGTTTTCGCTTAAGAATAATAACAAAATTGATATTTCAAAAATAGATACTCATAGTAATATTTCTTTTGAGGAATTATTTGTCTATTATCTCTCTAATGCAAAATCAGTAATTTGTAATGCCTCTACATTAGTCTTAAGCATTGCCTTCATACACCATAGGAATGTATATTTGCCATCTAAATTAAATGATTTTCAGCAAGTTTTACTAGATAATGCACATGATTCATACCCTGCTTCATTAAATTGGAATTAATTTTATTTGCTTCTTAACTTTTGTTCTGCAGAATCTTTTTTAAAGCTTTCATACGTTTTTCTTAATCCATCATTTAATGCAATCTTTGCAGTCCATCCTAATGCATTAATTCTTGTCACATCTAAAAGTTTTTGATAAGTACCATCAGGTTTTTCTATATCCCAGAATATTTTTCCCTTGTAAGAAGTTATATCAGCAATGATTTGTGCTAGATTTTTTATTTCTATATCTACACCTGTGCCAACATTTAGCCAAGTCAAAGGTTCTCCAAATTCATCTCTAGGAGAATCTTTTTTATTTGGATCCCATTTCTCAAGAGCAAAAATCGAAGCCTCTGCTAGATCATCAACATGCAAAAATTCTCTTCTTGGTTTCCCTGAACCCCAACAATATAAAATATTTTTATTAGCTAATTTGTGAGAATGAAATCTGTTTAATAATGCAGGTAGTACATGACTATTTTTTTCATGATAATTATCCCCCTCACCATATAAATTTGTAGGCATAAGAGAAATTGCATCAAAACCATACTGTTTTCTTAAGGCTTGACATATCTTTATCCCACTTATTTTTGCTAAAGCATACCACTCATTTGTTTTTTCAAGTTCACTTTTTAGTAATTCTTCTTCTTTAATAGGTTGATTTGAATTCTTTGGATATATACAACTACTTCCTAGAAAAAGTAATCTTTTAGTATTATTCTTCCAGGCAGCTTCAATTATATTGTTTTGGATTTTTAAGTTTTCTAAAAGGAAGTCTACAGGGTATTTATTATTGGCATAAATTCCTCCTACCTTAGCTGCAGCAATAATTACTACAGAAGGTTTAATTTTTCTAAACCATTCAAAAACCAACTCTGTCTTTGTTAAATCTAATTCATCTCTTGTGGGAGACTCTAAATTTTCGTATCCTTTTATATGCAGTTTTCTTTTTATTGCGCTCCCGACCATACCTCTTGCACCTGCTATAAATATTTTATCGGCTTTATTAATTAACATAATTTAAGATTTACTTTTAATTGGAGTTGCACCTTTACCATTAAGAACTAGTTTTAATGTCTTAAAGAAAATCATAAAATCAAGGGGTATAGAGAAATTTTTAATATAATAGAGATCATAACTTAATTTAAGTTTTGCATCTTCTATAGATGCACCGTAAGGGTAATTTACTTGTGCCCATCCACTTATACCGGGTTTGATTCCATATCTTAAATCATAATTTGGTAAATGTTTTCTTAGCATGATATCTATTTTAGGTCTCTCAGGTCTTGGACCTATTAAGCTCATCTCTCCAGATAACACTAACAACAATTGTGGGAGTTCATCTATTCTAAGTTTTCTTAAAATTACCCCTATCTTTGTAATCCTAGTATCTTCAGAATTAGCCCACTGTGCACCATTTTTTTCTGCATTAGTTATCATTGTTCTTAATTTTATTATTTTGAATTGATTACCTTCAAATCCATTTCTAAGTTGACTGTAGAAAATAGGCCCTCCATCTTCTAATTTTATAATTAATGCAGAAATAAATAATATTGGAAATGTTATTACTAAAATGCCGAGGCTTATTATAGACTCAATTATTCTTTTTATTCTTGCCTTAAAGCTAGTTTCATTATAAGAAAAATTACCCTCAATTACTTCAGAAATTTTTACTAATTCTGAAGGGTATTTATTTAAGTATCTTTCACACCAGTTTGATGTCTTTAAAAGCTTAAGACCTTTATTGTTAAGTTTAAAAAGAAAATCTATCTTTTTGTTTTTGAAAAGCTCTTCATCGTCAATTATTAACCCCTTAAAATCATAATATTTATTTTCTTTAAAGTGCTTATCAAAATTTAAAATTTCAAATTTAGTTTTTGATCCTATTATCCCATTGAGATATTCTTGTCTATCGATATTCCCAAAAAATAACCATATTGACTTATTAATAAATTCTTTTGATAAATAAAAATTAATAAATAATTGAAAAAAACCACTTAGACAAAATATATATTTATATAAATCTAGTAAATTATTTAAGAAACTTGAAAAAGACTCAAAATTCATATAATCCCAATTCCAGAAAAATTTGAAAAAAATTTGAGAAATAAAAATGTTAGAAATTACAATAAAAGAAGTTTTTATAAATTGGTTCAAAAATATATTGAATTTTTTACCCTGAAAGAGTGAATATCGACCAATAATGTAGCTAGATGTTATCCATATGAAAGTATTTAATAAAGTTAATATGACTAATACGTATCTATTTGTTATTGAGTTATTAAATATTTTGAAGAATAAAAAACAGAATAAACTTGAATCAAAAAAAATACTATAAATTAAACTCTTTCGAGATCTTAGCCATGAAAATTTTAACTTCATAAATAATATAATTAATGATTTTAAATTACAAAAAATAGACTAATCATTTTCTATTCTTGAGAACTATTAACAGTAAATCCAGAATCCCTTAAAAGAGATTCTTTTTTGGCTTCTTCTTTATCATATTGAATCATTTCTTCTATAAGTTCTTCTAGAGATGTTTTTGGTTCCCAACCTAACTCCTCTTTAGCTTTATGAGATTCTCCTAGCAAGAAATCAACTTCAGTTGGTCTGAAATATCTTGGGTCAACTTTGATTACTATTTCATTTGTATCTGCTCTTCTTCCAACTTCATTAAGTCCTTCACCCTCCCAAATTATTCCAGAATTACCATCTGAATCCCATCCTAAATTTTTAGCACTAATTTCTGCAAACTTTCTAACACTTTCTGCTCTACCTGTTGAAATAACAAAATCTTTAGGTTTATCTTGTTGAAGCATTAACCATTGCATTTCTACATAGTCTCTAGCATGACCCCAATCTCTTTTTGAGTTAAGATTTCCAAGGAAGAGAAATTTCTCGAGGCCAGCATCTATTCTTGAAAGTCCTCTTGTTATTTTTCTTGTTATAAATGTTTCTCCTCGTCTTGGACTTTCATGATTAAAAAGGATGCCATTACAGGCGTACATGTTATAAGCCTCTCTATAATTAACAGTTATCCAATATCCATATAATTTTGCTACTCCATATGGACTTCTTGGATAAAAGGGAGTTTTTTCATTTTGTGGTGTCTCCTGAACCAAACCATATAATTCGCTTGTACTAGCTTGGTAAATTTTTGTTTTTTTAATTAAACCCAATATTTTCACTGCTTCTAAAATGCGTAGTGTTCCTAATGCATCGCAGTTTGCTGTATATTCAGGAGTTTCAAAACTGACTGCAACATGACTTTGTGCGCCTAAATTATATATTTCATCTGGCTCTATTTCTTTTATGAGTCTAATTAAATTTGTGCTATCAGTAAGGTCCCCATAATGC
>MDTE01028315.1_pt1 | contig 13031 bp, 11 predicted proteins | sample 811231 | NCBI WGS metagenome assembly MDTE01 (sample SAMN05326651, study PRJNA326480) | marine metagenome | isolation source: seawater | place: Indian Ocean: Red Sea | collected 2010
GCTTATCTTGGGATGGAATTCCAAAAAGCTGCGCATAGAGATGTATTATTTAGGGAACAATTGACAGATAAGATGCAACTATTTTTTGGTGTAGAACCAGAGATATCTGCAGATTTAATTTCTGAAGTTTCTTTCATAGTAGGCGGCACGGGACGGGTCCGGAATATACTTGACAATGAAGGCAACCATCTTTTCAGCCCTAGTTTGACCAACGGAAGCCTTGCTGCAACAGCCTTGGGAGGTCTTTGGCTCTCGAAGCAAAAACCCCGTCCTCCTGGTGTGGTCGTTGATGAACATGCTGAACCCTTTGTTAGGAAAGGTCGAAACGTATTCCACGGGTTTATTTTGTCTGTCGACAAAGAAGTAAAACAAGGCGACATATGCTTAATTTACAACCAAAGCGGCGAATATATTGCAATTGGGAAAGCGGAATGTGAAGCAACTGAGATGACTTTATTCAAGAAAGGAATTGCGATAAGAGTAAGAGACGGATTGAAAAACGTCGAGGGACATGATTCAAAGACTTAAGCAACAAGGGAGAATCATGGTCGAGTCACTTCTCATCGAGACGAAGAACTTGACCAAATCTTACGGTCCACACGTTGCATTGGATGATTTAAACCTCAGCATCCCTCATGGTGCAACCGGTCTTTTGGGACCCAACGGTGCAGGGAAATCGACCTTTCTCAAAACAATGCTAGGACTCATTCAAGTGACCTCTGGAGAAGGAAGTATCCTCGGTCATGACATTCGTACAGAAGGCGAACAAATCCGTTCAAAAATCGGATATATGCCAGAATATGACGCCCTCAATCCGAAGATGGATGCAATCTACCAGGTCAAATATAGTGGAGAATTATTGGGAATGAATCCAAATATTGCTCTCTCAAGAGCGCATCAAGCCCTCGAATACGTAGGTTTGGGAGAACAAAGGTACCGGACAGTTGAAACATTTTCCACAGGCATGAAACAGGCTACGAAACTAGCCTGTGCTCTTGTGCATGATCCTGATTTAATTATTGCCGATGAGCCTTCGAACGGATTGGATGCAAAAGCCAGAGAATTCATGCTTCAAACCCTAGAAAACACGGTCAGGCAAGGTCAAAAATCAGTATTAATGGCTTCACATCTCATGGAAGATGTTGAAAGGGTTTGTGAGAACATTGTTCTTCTTCACAAAGGTAAACTTGCGGCTCAAGGAAAAATAGAAGATCTCAAGGCCATAGACAAAGAGGTTGAAATCCATGTTTGGGGTCATGCAACAAAAATGGAAGAAGGATTACTCGGCGAGGGGATGAAAGTACGTCGAGAAGGAAGAGTTATGCGTGTTCGATATCAAAATGAATCCACTTACCACACAATCCTTTCAACGGCAGCAAAATGTGGAACTCAAATTCGAAAGATGCACGATCACGAAGCATCTCTTGAAGATTTATTTCTCGTGATCATGGAACGATTGGGCTATGATGTGAAGGGTAGTGAAGCGCTTTTAGGTGATTTATCATGAGTGAAAACACCATGCTACATCCTGAATCGCCAGTCACTGGTCAAACGAGAATGGATAGCGCTTGGGGTTCCCAAACAGGCGATGAGGATGTGCATGCAAAGGTTACACAGGCAAGTGTAGATGCAGGCCAAATCTTCGAACAAGAGTACAAGCCATGGGACGGTACACTTAATCCTAGGTGGATGAGGAATTGGGCTATTTTGAGGCATCACCTCCTCGGAATTGTATTCAAGGGCCATCGCCCTTGGGGTGTTATTACAAGAATTGTCCTTCTGCTCATCTTTTTGGGTAGCCTTAGTTCAGCAGCGATGGTGTTACTATCTGGTGTAGTGGGTGACTCGACATTAGTTTCAATGTGGGGAATAAACAGGGAAAATTTGTATGGTCACGTGCTTGGATTCTTTCCAAGAAATATCATTTTTTATCCAATCATTGCCGCTATCTTGGTCGGAGGGATGATCAGCGAGGACCGTTCAAACGGTACATCTGCGCTTTACTTCTCTCGACCAATTTCTCGAGTTGACTACACCAGTATGAAATTCCTATCGATTGCTATCATCCTGTTTTTCGTGATTGATGGAACTCTTGCTGTGTATTACTTTTCTGAGGTATTGGTCATGGGACGAGGTTGGTCGTGGATTCTTGATACATTTCCGATGTTTTTACTCGCAGCCTTCAGTGGAATGTTACTAGCCATCACATACACCTCAATTGGCTTGGCACTCTCTAGCCTAAGCAAAGGTAGGTTCTTTCCAGGCATTGGTCTTCTTGCTGTGATCATGGGGACAAAAACATTAGCCGCAATCATAGAAGCCCTCTTTGACAAGACTATTTTGTATGTTATATCGCCATACGATTGCATTGCTCATATCGCCCAATCACTGATGTCAATTGAAAGTACTTATCAACACCCTTGGACTTGGAGTTTGGCGTCGATTGTTTGCATCAATATTGGTGCTTTGTACATTCTCACTGCACGAGTATCTACGTTAGAGGTGACACGAGAATGATGCCCGATTTTACTCAAACCGGGAAATCCGAGGATACAACATCGACGACAAAAGATAACGTTCCAGTTGTAGTGTTCAAAAATGTAAGTAAACAATATGGACAAATCAGTGCATTAACTGACATATCACTGGCCATATCGGGTGGAGTCACCGGAATTTTGGGGATGAATGGGGCTGGAAAATCTACATTATTCAAGATCATCATGGGAAAAATAAGACCGTCCGGTGGTCAGATTCGTTTGTTTGGAGAAGACCCTTGGAAAAATCAATCTCCTTACGCTCGAACTGGTTTCGTACCAGAGCATGAAAAAATGCACGACTGGATGACTGCTATCGATTTTGTAACCACCTTTGCAAGATTGAACGGAATGACAAGAGAAGAGGCAAAACTTGAAGCCGAGCGAGTTCTAACTTTCGTCGAACTTGCCGACGTGATGCACAAACAAATTGGCAGATTTTCCAAAGGAATGCGTCAGAGGGTTAAAATCGCTCATGCATTGGTGAACGATCCTGATTTAATCGTACTCGATGAACCACTACAAGGTTGCGACCCCTTGGCAAGAACTTCGATTATGAATGTCATTAGAGAATTGGGACGATTGGGGCGAACCGTTTTGGTATCTTCCCATATTTTATCTGAAATTGAGCGAATTACAGAGCAAATTGTCATTCTACACAAAGGACGACTCCTCGCCATAGGAAATTTACATGCAATCAGGGATTTGCTGGACCAACATCCTCACAAAATAGCCATTCGATGTGAGCAACCAAAACGATTGGCAAAAGACTTGATTGACATCGATGAAGTGACGACGGTTTCTATTCCGGCAAAAGATGAATTGATAGTGGAAACAAAACATTTTGGCGTTGTACACAACCTATTACCGAGCATTATCGTGAAAAACAATCATCACGTGTGGGAAATCGACAACCCTGATGACAATCTTCAGAGTATTCTTGAATATCTTACTGGAGGTTTACCATGAGTGAAGAAACCGAAAGAGCTTGGGCCAAACTCGATAGAAAGGCTACAGCCATCGCAGAATTTACTTTGCGCCAATACAGAACTCGCCTTTCAACTTGGGTTGTACTAAGTGTTAGTGTCGGAGCGATGATGTTACTGAATTTATTCTATCTCGATTTTATGACAACGGAGCTACGGATGAATGATAATGATGGAGATTCATACGACTATGATGGTGATGGCTATCCAACTGGTCAAGAAATCATGCTTGGTACAGACCCGTTCAACGAATTATCGTACCCAGAAGGCGTCACTCCTGATCCAGCATCTAAATACATCAATGAAGATGATTTTGATTGGGATAATATCACAAAAGACTCTTTTCAATCCATTGGCTATGATGATGATGGCGATTGTATAAGAGATGGCCAACTAATAACTGACTCACAAAAAGATAACAATGGAAATCTTATCCCTTGTGATATTGCAGTATATTACAGCAATTTTTCCCAAGTTTATATCATTAGCACCGATGGCAACGTAGACGAGGATCCTAACGAAGATAAGTTCGGGAAAGAAGCCATACATCGAGCATATATCCTCAGTGTTGGAAAAATGGGTATCGTTTACCTACTTGGAATCTTTTTGCCCCTCTTTCTTGCTTCAGGCTTGGTTCGTAATGAAATGAATGATGGTACGATGCACTTTATGCTTGCAAAACCAATCTCTCGCGGTGAAGTGCTCCTGTATCGAATGTTAGGATATTTAGGGATAGTATGGCCTTTTATCATTGGTCTTTGCATCTTAATGGCTCTAATTACTGGTTTTTTGGGCCCAGGAGAAGGATTATTCCGATTTTCTGACCTTGGAGTTTGGGTTTCGATTTGTTTTGCAGCTATGCTTGTAAGCATGGTATATGGAATGATCTTTTGTGTATTCGGCATTCTTTGGAAACAAGGCATGGTCCTTGCAATTATTTTGGCTGCATGGGAACTGGGTATGGCGTTTGTGTCTGTCCTTGCTGGAGGAGATACATACATCCAATGGTTCTCTGTAATCGGCTGGGGTCTCATGATCGTCGATATTGGAGCCGCACTTAACTGGCAAGACTCGCCGATTCTCATTGAAATGGGGAACTGGCATGGTGGTTATCCTAGCGAAAATTCTGGTTGTTATTACCAGTTTAATGAAGCATACGACATTTGTGAATCTGAAAAACTACCCGGAACAGAACCACTTGAGTTCTTTGCGTCAACCCATGGTTTAGGCGTGGGGAACTGGCTCGCAGCCATCGTCGCATCCTCTGTGTTAGTCATCCAAGCATTCTTGGCTTGGGTCATTGGTCAAGCAATTTTCAAGAGTAAAGAAATGGAGGTATAGAATGGACCGTTTTCTTGGCGATTTGGACCAACTGTGGACCTTGCAAAATCGCCCACCTTTACACCATTTGACATGGGATTGGTGGTGGTGGCTTGTGATGCTGGAAGGTGATGAACAAACACCTCATGGAAAGCAATTAATGGTGTTGTGGTCAACTAAAGACAATCCACTTGTCGAAGTGAATGGTATCGAATGGAAGCCGAGTGGAAGACCGGGGTTCGACGAAGAAGGCGGAATTGCAATGGAAGGCATGGTCGCAGCATGGTGGTTTGACGGAGAAAAAATGCTCGAGCCCTTGGTACTAACATCAACAAGAATTATCGTTCTTGGCGGGAATCACTCCCAATGGCCCCACAAGAAGGGAGGAGCTGTAGTAGCCGTTACTGAAAATGAGTTATCAATGGGTTTGAACGGTGATGAGAATGAGTTTTGGCTACGACTGGAAACTGAGTATGATTGTTTTGATTTGAAAATGACACCTTGGAACAAACCAATGAGCACTGCTCGGTTTGCGAGTGCCTCATATACGAAGAATATGGGATATGAGATACTAAGGCTTCACGGTGCCCTCTGTGAAGGAAAAATTGGAGCAGAGGAAGTTCAAGGGACTGCATATTTTCAGAAAGTTTGTGTTCAGGCACCCTCGCCTCCTTGGTTTTGGGGCATGCTCCATTTTGACGATGGGTCATATCTTGATTGGTTTATTCCTCATCTATCACCTACAATCTCGGCAAAGAATTCATTGGCATGGAAGAAGAGAGATTTATCTCATTGGCCACTTTCAAAAGGCGGATTGTTTCATGACGCCGAATATCAACGCACTGAGATATTCACAAACCTAAACATTGAGCACCGACAAAAAAATGAGGATCTACCTGAATTTTTTGTAGAACTCGAAAATGGAAGAACCTCAATCAAAGCACACGTGTGTGCAGTTAGCCGAGCGAAATGGGATTTCAATCAACCATCACGAGCGGGAGCATGGAGCCATTTAACATATAACGAATACCCGCTGGCGATCAAATCATTAGTCATTGAAAATGAATTTGGGGTTCGTACCTTGAAAAATTGGAATACCATCCATGGAAATGCAGAACATTCATGGGGTATTTTGCATTAAAACCTACACAAGGTTCTTGACCCCTTTGGCTCGTAGCGTAAGTAGGTGGCCCTATGAGCGAAGAAGAAAGCCCCGAGCCAGTCGAGGAAGAAACACCTCCTGCAAATGAACCGGAACCGGAAAAAGAAGAACCAAAAGAAAATAATCGTGAGTTTCTTGTAAAGCGTTTTCGACTTACAAACGACGAAGAAGTACTCATGACGCAAAAACCATCCTTTTTTGCGTTCATCGAGTTACACATCTTGGCATTATTGGTCATTGGAATTCACGTTCTTGTAGGCCAACTACATTCAATGGTAGACGGAGATGATGTGAGTATATTCCTAAAGATTCTCGGATTCATCATGGGAGGTCAAATCGGACAAATCACAGGCGTGGTATTCCTCATGCTTGGTTTGACATGGATCAATCGTATGCTCAACACGCCTGGAAGCGGAGGGTGGGTGACAACCTATCTCTTATTCGTAGCCATTTCTCCGATATTGTTGGGTATTGATGAGGTACTCGCCGCCTTCACTGAAGACGGTCAAGGAGTCATGCCATTCAACATCGATTATAACGCAACTACTTTCGGCATCATATTTGGAGTCTTGATGAGCGCATTTACGATATTTTACCAAAGAAGTTTCCTGTATGCGATCACAAATCACCGCGTCATATACACCCAACACCTGTTCATACCAGGCGATGGAAGGAGAATCCTGTATGAAAATATCAACGAAGTGCGCATCCAAAGAACACTGCTTGGCACCTTCTTAGGATATATGACAATCATTACAGATACCGGAAATCAAATGGAAATGGTCGAAGAAGGCATGAGCGTTTCTGCCGGAGGCGCAAGCGACAAAAAGAAAGGGATCTTTGGCAAAATTTTCGCATTTGTGACATACCAGAGAACAAGAAAAATCGAGCGGCCAGATCCAAAAATATGCTTTTATCAGGTCCGCAACTGGAGAGCAACTGAAACCCTACTCAATGAGATGCATCAAAAGCACAGCCAATCTGGAGCCTTGAAAGATTTACAAGAGAAGCTCGAAAACGCCATGAGTTAAGTCACATAGCATTCAAGAACCTAAACCATGCCCACCGGGCATGTCAGATGACAAAATGCAAGAAGCGGGGATGGCCCTCGCACGTGGAGACTTTACCAACGCAATGCAACTGTTCGATGTATTAAGAGAAGAAATGCCAGAAAATGCTGCCGCTCACTACGGGTGGGCAGAAGCGGCCTTCATGCGACTCTCGATGGACATGGAAGAAGATGTGCCTGCAGGGAAAATCATGCAAGTATACAAGAAAGCCATGCAACTTGATGAAGAAAATCTAGAGTACGTCGCTTCTTTTGCTAATTTCTGCTTGGATTGTGGTCGTATTCCAATGGCCATTAAGGAATATCAGCGTCTTGAGAAAATGGCTGAATTGGAAGAAATTCCTGTTGAAGATACACTTTTTGATGCGAGTCGTCTCATTGTTGAAGCTATCGACCGCGTTGGACAAGGACGAGACAATGCTATGGTCAAACCTTGGATTCGCCAAGCATTGGTATGGGCAGTCGGCGGCTTAGGATACAATGCAGAAGATGCTGCAGAAATGCTCACGAGTGAGTGATTCAGATGGAAAGCGCTACGGCGCGGATTTTTTTTCGTTTTGGCCACATTGGTGAAGGTTTTCACGGAAGCCAAATGCAACCTGGCCTCAGAACCGCTCAAGGGGAATTATTGGACATATTCTACAAATGCAAGTTTATTGACAATAACAGGGCCATACAGATGGCAAGCAGAACGGATGCAGGAGTCAATGTAAGGCAAAATGGCGGCATCGTCGATATGAAACGCTCAAAGTGGGATCCAATGGGAGAGAAAGGATTCATGAAAGCAGTAAGAGATCGCCTTCCAGGCGACATGGCTCTCTTTGATGCTATGGAAGTGGAGGAAACGTGGTTGCCAAGAAGAAATGCTACTCGGACCTATCTTTATCGATTAGAGGCCGTTGAAAAATGGAAACAACCAGATTTTACCAATTTCAAAAATTGGTGCCAAATCTTCGTAGGAGAACATAATTGGAGTAATTTCTCACGTGTTGAGGAAGGTAAAACATACGTTAGAGAAGTACTTGAATGTGAACCATGGGTAAACGAAAATCGAATCATTGGCTTCAAAATTATTGGCACTGCATTCGTATGGAATCAGGTGAGACGAATTGCTTCAGCCCTTGTTGGTCTTTCAAATGGAACCCATGATCTTGAAAAAGTGAAGGCAGCCTTGCACCAACCAAACCAATACATGGATCTCGGACTATGCCCACCTGATTGGCTAACACTATGGGATGTTGAGTGGGATAACATTCCAACAATAAGTGCTGAGATACCAGCCCTGACAAAGCCCCATGGTGTGTTCAAACGATGGCTTGAATTGGCTAAATTAGAGCAAAAACAAATGCTTCATGCTTCATGGTCAACAACTGGTAGTTGAACCACAACTTCATCCCCATCTGTTACTTCAAGCGCCTCTCTAAGAAATACACTACAAATAATTTCTACAACATCTTCGTGTCTGGTTAAATCGGGGATCAAAACAGCGCAATCAATTTCTCGTTTGTCTCTTGAAATTATCGCCTTGTATGCAGTAGCCCCTCCAAAAGAAACACCATCTCTAACAAAACCCTCGATTTTTATAGGTTTTTGAGAACTTGAAACACCAGTTTCGATACCTGCTGAAACACGGAGTTGACGATATCGTTGTAAAGATTCACCATCGACTTTTACATTCAAGGTACCCGGCCATGCCGTTTGGCCAAGAATCGGGCGAAATTGGTCTTGGTAGTGTTGTTGTGCCATGAACACATGCGCACGTCCTAGACCGCTATTCACCACCCCCATGATTCGCATATTTCGGTCTCAAAGTCATAGTCTAAGATGATTGTTACGGGCGTAAGCCACTTGTAGGGCCTCAAGAATCGTGACCCATGGCCGGTGATTTGTCGTGGATGCATGCCCGATTTGATGAACTACAATCACAATCTTTGCAATGGGAACCACCCACACTGGAAGGAGCAAACGTTCCACGTTGCCAAATGGATGGAAAGGATACCATCATGCTCTCTGCCAATAATTACCTGAATTTAACGACCCATCCTAAGGTCGTCGAAGCCATGATTGAGGCAACGAGAACATATGGTGCAGGCTCCGGTTCTGTGAGAGCTATTGCAGGTACGATGGATTTACATTTGCAGGCTGAACAAAAAGTGGCAGAGTTCAAAGGTGTTGAATCATCGTTAATTTACAGTGCAGGATACACTGCAAATGTAGGCCTTATTCCTACTCTCGTAAAGGGAAAAGAGGATGTGATCATCTCTGATGAACTTAATCATGGATCAATTATTGATGGCGTAAGGCTCACAAAAGCGCAGCGAGGCGTGTACCCTCACAATGACATGGGTGGCCTCGAAGACATACTCAACAGTCACAAGAGTGCAGATAGGAAACTCATCATTACCGACGGTGTTTTCAGTATGGATGGCGACATATGTCCTCTTGATGAATTGACGCACTTGGCAGAAGAACACGGCGCCATGGTTTTGGTTGATGATTGTCATGGCGAAGGTGTTCTTGGCGAAGGAGGGCGCGGTATTGTTGACCATTTCAAATTACAAGGTCGTGTTGATTTTGAGGTTGGATCGTTCTCAAAAGCACTCGGTGTGCAAGGAGGCATTCTTGCAGGAAAAGAAATTGTGAGAACCCACGCCCTCAATCATTCCCGCTCTTGGCTACTATCTGGCAGTCAACCCCCTGGTGTCGCTGCTGCCCAAAAAGCGGCAATTGAAGTGCTCATGAATGAGCCAGAACACCACAAGAAATTGTGGGAAAATACAGAATATTTCCGATCTGAAATGCAATCCATGGGCTTTGATACCGGTGTATCGACCACTCCAATTATTCCTGTTATGTGCGGTGAATCGTCTGTAGCCAAGGAGTTGAGCCAGCGACTCATGCAAGACGGCGTGATGGCTGGTGCGATAGTTTTCCCAATGGTTGCCAAAGACAAAGCCAGAGTAAGAACACAAATGTCAGCAGGTCTTTCATCAGAAGATTTGGATGAAGTGCTCTCAGTATTCGAGAAACATGGAAGCGTCCTTGGGCTAATTTAATATCAGAATTGTTTCCAGATGTTGCCATGGAAAAGGGGTGGAAGAGTACATTAGCATCTCAAAGGGCAAGGTTTATTTTTTGGTCACCAATCATCTTACTTTTGTTATGGGCCAGTATTGAATCAACATCTTATGCCCATGTGGATACAAAATTTTCAACCGCAGTCACTACTGAAGAAAATGGAGAAAATGTCACAACGATCAGCGAAGATAATTTCTCTTTGGAACTAAGAGACGATAGTTATCTCCAACTCAATTTAATGATTGAAAATATGCATGAGGACGAAGATTTAGATAATTTCTCAAAAACTCATTCCCAGAATATTCCTATCTGGATTGAACGTGATTATGTAACGCTTGAAGAGTCTGTAGAACTTCAGAATGACAATGATGCTGAAGTGGAAACATTGCTTGAAATCGCCGAAGAAATAGATGGTTATTTAGGCTACATCATGTGGCTTACTATCGCAGTCCTCTTGATGACTTTCGTACAACACAAGAGAGCGATTAATCCCAAAAAAGGAATCAATAATTATTCACTTTCTGGAGTCATTTTACTCGGGATTTGTTTCCTTGGTTTAGCCTGTGCCGGTACAATCAATTCGAACCTTGGAAAAGGTGTAAACGAATATATTGGAGAAGATGTATTTGATGAAATCGATGAAGAAGACTTGTTCGGCGAGGGTACTTTTGAAGATTCTGGAGAGGTTTTTGGCGGTACCTTTGAAACCGATGGGACGATTAACTGGGGACCTGGTCTCGCATTTTGGCTGATCATACTTCTTTCAATTGTTTCGGGTACAGGTGCTGTTGCACAATTGAGTTATTTGCGTAAAGAAGATAAAATCAAAGATGCACCTACTTGGTTCAAACAAAATGATGCCCCAGAATGGTTTGATAAGAGTGTCAATTATCTCCCTATTGGTTTATTTGCACTCGGAGGTCTCTGTATTCTCATTGCATCCGTAAGCTCTTGGTACACAATAGATCAAACCTACATGGGTTGGCAACCGGGAGCAGATGATGATTTAGGAAATGCCTCAACGCATGAAATCTCATGGGGTCTTTCTCCATGGTCTGTGTCATATACAAATGATTCCGTGTTTGAAGACGGACGAATCAATGCAACTATATCAAGTTCCTCCGATAGTCATGATGAACAACCTTTCCTATCCGATACCAGCACTGCTGTGTTAGATATTCGATGGACGATGCTGTTTAGTGCCCTGATTTGTCTTTGGGTTGCTGGAATTTGCTTGGTGCCTATGTGGAGAGAACAAATTTCTGTTCGATTTGACACCTGGCTGGTTATAGGTGCAGCATTGGCCATATTCATGTTACAATTCGGAGCCGCAGAATTCGAAGATAATATGCGAGATGTGGCTGAAAAAGATGTCAAGAGAATCGCACCATCATGGAATATGGTCGTTACCAAATCTTTTGTTTTAACTGAAGATTCATTTTTTGGATTTGATGACTGGTTTTATACCCAGGATTTTGAAGATGAAGATGATCCTGTTTCATTCTACGTTCAAATGCAATGGGGACCATCTACGGGATATTATGCGGCAAATTTAGCAAAAATCTCATTGATTTTTGGATTATTTTGTTTCCTGTTACCGAAATATGTCGATCAAACCTACAAAAAGAAGCCAAAGTATACCTATAATCTAGCCGATAATGGCTGGAAAGATGTGGTTTCTTCTGGCATGTTGATTGGCATGGTGTTCCTATCCGCAATGGGTTCGGGGCTTGGTGATTCCTTACTTGATCCAACCAATGCAGCAGCAGAAGGCATGTACAAGTGGGACGTGTCATCTGAAAGTTTCATATCGAGTACGGTGGTGACAGAAACCATCAGCACGACACATTCACAAAACTACGATGCTGCAGCCCTATATTCAGAAAACCTAACCACTGTGAGCATAACTATACGATGTGACGAGGGTTCTACCCCAGATAGTGGAGGAGATGAAACGGATGAACTCAATTATGCAATTACGATTCCAGCAGGCGTCGATAGTCAAGGACAAGAACTCCAAGGTACTATGACATGTGAACCATGGCAATGGAGATCTTTTTCCTTTGAATCAGATTGGGACGTCCCGAATAATGTTTGGGCAACAGACGAGCAAGGTGCCATTGACCAAGCAATCTTCGATTTAGCATACAAGGGAAGTTGGGGAATTACGCTCGAGCCAGTTCTAAATGGAGGGACATGCCCACCGGATGAGCCATGGAATCCATTCCAGGAAGATTGCGGTCCAGAAGATGAAAAGGATGACAATTTAGAATTTTCTTATGACATCGATTTTTTTGGTCGAACCGCACTTGAAGCCGAAAAAGACGATTTTTGAAATCTATTCTTCTGATAATTCTTCAACCACTTCGAGAATATCATCATCAGAAGTCTGAATAATCATTGGATCTTCAAATTCTTCAGATTGATTATTGGGTAAAAGGGGCGCATCCGAGAAGGGATTCTCGCCATCAGCAAGCATGCATAAAACACGCCACCTTGGCGCCCAGGTAACATGCACATACAATGGACCCGGTATCAATAAGAGTGCCCAAATAAGCCACGCTGGAATCCAATCAAACGTTCCTGAATTTTCAAAACCAATCTGTAAAGACAGCAGAAATAAGCCAACAAATGGCATGGGATAGAGGATATGTCTTGGCGTGCCAACTGGCATTCGCTTTGATAGCACATTGATCAGCCTTGAAATGAAACCTAGGCCAGAACAAACCGCAAGAATGAGTGCTGATTGGTAAATCCATGGTGATAGCCAACTGTCAACGGTAAACACATACGGAAAGAGGAGTGCAATCGACAATAATAGGCCGTAAAACGCTCCGATGTTCCCCGGATGACTGAGCCATAAAGGTAGGTTCGAAAAACGA
>MDTE01045788.1_pt1 | contig 13031 bp, 11 predicted proteins | sample 811231 | NCBI WGS metagenome assembly MDTE01 (sample SAMN05326651, study PRJNA326480) | marine metagenome | isolation source: seawater | place: Indian Ocean: Red Sea | collected 2010
ATACCAATCTTTTCTGCTAACTCACCTTCCATTTCAGAAATAGATTCTTCTCTCTCTATACCAATCTTTTCTGCTAACTCATCTTCCATTTCAGAAATAGATTCTTCTCTCTCTATACCAATCTTTTCTGTTAACTCACCTTCCATTTCAGAAATAGATTTTCTCTCCTTTAAAAATAGAGATTTTAAAAAATTATAAATTTTGGACATTATTAATTGTTTAGGATTTTCAACCTCAAAGGTTGGTAGTGCCGATGTAGGTTTTTCTATCAGCTTATTTGTTTCATTTTTATCTAAAGATATAAATGTAGTCTTATTACCAGAAATCATTTCAACAGAATTATTTGAAGATAGGTTTTTGCTTATATCTCTAAGCAAGAAATCAGGGTCATCTTTTCTCAATCTTTTAGAACTGCTGAAACGGAAGAATAGAAATACCAAAAAACCTACTAGAGTGACTGTTACCAAAATCAGGAAATCTGGAGAGAAAAGCCAAGAAATCAAATTATCTTCTCCTTAAGCTAGAAACTTTTTAAGAGGGACGCCAGGCGTAGCTCCCGTATGAACACCATCTTCAACGACAGCAATTCCGTTGACCAAAACCATTTTAATTCCTGCTGGGTAAACCATAGGATTTTCATAAGTGCTTTTATCTTGAATTTTCTTTGGATCAAATAAAACAAGATCCGCTTTCATTCTTGGAGCAATTGTTCCTCTGTCTTTTATTCCTAGTCTACTACATGGCAGTGATGTCATTTTTCTTATAGCCTCTGACATACTCATAAGTTTTTCTTTAACCACTAATGAACCCAATACTTGAGGAAATGTTCCAAAATTTCTTGGATGTGGCTTTCCTACGCCAAGTGGCGGCTTGTGAGTAAGGGCTCCTGCGTCAGAACCAACCATAGTGTAATCTTTTTTCATAATTCTACGCATATTCCCTTCGTTCATCATAAAAATAATAATTTCTACATTCAATTTTTCTTCTATCAAAAGGTCTAAAGTGACTTCGGCAGGTTTTTTACATTTTTCTTTCGCAAGTTGAAATAAAGTTTTTCCCTCCGCGTCCTTATTTTTTTTAGTCAGAACACGACTGATTAGAATATTATCCCAATCTTTGTCAGTTTTTCTTTTTGTAGATAGTTCAGAAATTAAACGTTCTCTTGTTTCTTTCTTTAAAAGACGTTCAATCTTTTCATTCAACAAACCTTCCTGTGCCCATTCTGAAAGAAGCGCACTTAAATGTGTATTAGAAGCAATATATGGATATCGATCGCATGTCACATCATGTCCATCATTTCGATGCTCTTCGATAATTTCAAAAGCTGCATCTAATTTGTTCCAGTTTTTCTCTCCCGCTGTTTTTAGATGACTAATTTGTAATGGAATATTTGCTTGCTTCGAAATATTCAATACCTCTTGGATACTTTCGATAAGTGTATCACCCTCGCTTCTCATGTGAGTCGCAAAAAATCCCCCTCTTTTTGCAGCAATTTTACAAAGCGAAACCAATTCACTTGATTCTGCAAAATTAGCAGGTGCATAAACTAACCCCGTGGACAATCCAAACGCCCCTTGTCTCATTCCTTCGTCAACTAATTTTTCCATTTCTAAAAGCTGTTTTTGGTTACAAGGTGATGCACTACCACCCATCACACTAGCCCTTATTGTATTATGCCCAATTAGTGGGACATAATTTAATGCGGTCCCTTGTTTTTCGATTATTTTCAAATAATCTTCGAGTGTCTCAAAGGACAACTTAAGATCAAACTGTTCCTTGTATAAACTCTGTCGAGACTCAAGTTCACTTCCGCGTATCGGAGCTGCTGAATAGCCACAATTACCACCTACCTCAGTTGTAATTCCTTGCTGTACTTTTGCTTCAGCAGATGGATTAATCAATAAGTAATAATCTGAATGACCATGAATATCTATAAAACCTGGACAAATCGCTAAACCCGAAGCATCGATTTCTTTTGAAGATTTTCCAGAAATTGAAGTATCCACACTACATATGTAACTGCCATTAATTGCGACATCACCAACACACGGATCTGATCCTAGTCCATCATAAATAACTACGTTTCTAAAAACCAAACTATTCATTTGAAGAAACCTGAAAATTGCAGGGCGGGATAACTAATAATGTCATAAAAAATCAAAAAAAACTACGACTAAATTTATAGAATCAATCTATCTTGTATTTCCTTATTTTGTTCAATAAATAAATTTTGACCTTTTATGGAAGTGATGTGTCGAAGAGTCTTCTTATCTAAAACACAAAAATCTACTTTAGACCCTGAAACAATTGTTCCCAATTTTTCTTCAAGACCTAACAATTTTGCAGGATTTCTGGTTAGTGTCGCAATTGCAGAAATATCATCTACTCCACTCCACTTCTTGAAAAATGGTAGAACTTCGCCTAGCGAAAACTTGCTGCCTTCAAGGACTTTTTTACTTCTATATTGTCTCGGAAATAAGCCGATGTCTGAGACTAGATCAGAAGTTAAAACTATTTTTGTCCATCCCTTATTTCTTACAAAATTTTCAACTAGTCCTGGTGAAACGTGAATACCATCAGAAATAATCCCTGCATATAAAAGTGGATTTTTAATCACTTCTAACATAGGATCATCTCTTCTGTGAGCAGGAGCTTCAACATCTTTCGAGGAATACCTATTATAAACGTGAACAGCAAATCGAGCCCCAGCATTTATACAATTTTTTATTTCTTCTGAAGAAGCCATTGTATGACCTATCGCTGGTACAATATTCCTTTCTAACAACCATTTTACAAAATACAATGAATTCTCTAATTCAGGAGAAAACGTAACCATTCTTAATCCTGGATTTCCAGAACGTCCATATCCACCACAAGCTTCTGCAATCAATTCTATTTCAGAAGTATCAATTTTTCTTATAAATTTCGTTGGATGAGCGCCACACATTTTGGGATTAAAAAAAGGTCCTTCTAGGTGAACCCCAAGAATACATGATTCAGAACAAGATATCTTGTCTTGATTTTCCCATGCAGATTTAATTGCGTCTGAAGCTGATAATGCCGTCTTGATTGAACAACTCGTTATTGTCGGAAGAAATGAAGTAGTTCCTCTTTTGAACAAATTCTTTGCAATTTGATTAATTCTATGGGCTTTTGAAGACAGGATCGTATCTTTACCAAATCCGTTCACTTGCAAATCAATAAAACCAGGGGTCAAAATTAAATTGGAAAGATCATAAACTTTGGTCTCTTTAGGAAGATCTATGCTTGATCTCGTCCCTATGTAAACTACAGAAGAATTATCGATAAGAACCAAAGAATTACTAATTTTTTCAGTAGGAGTATAAACCTCGCAACCTTCAAGAGCGAGGTATCTGGTCATAATTAATTTATTTCTTCTTTTTCAGTTCAGCCCTCACAGTTGTATTAGCTGAAACGAGTGAATTGACGTTTTCTAAAGCAAAGTCATAAAGATTCTTTTGAACTTTCTCAAGAATAAGATGTGCGGCAAGTGTATTTACTCCAGGCATAAAATCTACCTTTTGTTTTTCAGGATTTTTCGAAAGTTCTTTTACTTCAAGCATAATTTCCTTATCACTATAAAGTTCTGAATTAATGTATTCATAGGTCAATTTCACATAATCTCTTTCTTTTCTCTCTTGTTCTTTCGTTTCTCTTACAATATTTTCCATATCTGAAGACAATGGTTTTTTCTTACTTTTTATACAAATCTTTTTGATTTCCTTAAAAAAATTTTCTTTTTTATAACCGTCGGGTAGTTCAGACTCAGGTATTTTACTACTAATTTCAAAGGTAATACCTTGGCCTGTAAATTTCGGAGGACCAATTTCATAAGTTATTGATCTATAATTGAATCTATCCCCTTTTTTTGGTTCGTATTTCTTCTGAAGATCTTTACTCAAGGAAACCAAAGTTTGGGAAGCAATTTTTGTAAAAAGTTGTTCTTGCAATGAACCCATTAAACCTTCCCCTATATTTAAATTTATAAAGAAAACAATGGAGAGAACATGCCTATACTTGAAGTCACAGTCAAGATCAAAAAGATAAAAAATTCAAAAAATATTATACAAAAACAATAAAAAATGATTTAAATTAAAATCAAATTTTATATTAGGAGATAGTTCATGAAACAAAATTCACATATTCGTTTTGGCGGATATTCACCACCTGAAACTACTCATAGCCAGGCATCATTGTTTTTTAAAAATTCAATCGAAAAAGATAAAAGATTTAAGGTTGACCTTTTTTGGAATATTTTAGACTTTGGATACAAAGCAGAGGATCTTCTTGGCATGGTTGAATCTGGAATTCTAACGATGTGTTATTTTTCAACTAGCTATTTAATGGAAAGAGTAAAGGAATTGGGCATTATAGATCTCCCATTTATCTTTCATGACTTAGAACACGCGCATAAAAATTTAGACGGAAAATTAGGTCAGATGCTTTCTGAAAAAATAGAAATGGAAACAAATTTTACTGTTTTAGGTTTTTGGGATAACGGATTTAGACATCTTTCAAACAATTTACGTCCAGTCTATGAACCTTCTGACTGTAAAAATATGAAAATCCGACTGCAACCAAACGATATTCATGTCCAAACATTTAGGGCCCTGAAATCAAAACCAGTAGCAATTGATTTAAAACCTGGCATGAAAAAAATTCAGCTAGGGGAAGTTGATGCGCAAGAAAACCCCCTAGAAAATACAATCACATATAACGTTGACAAATACCATAAGTATATAACTTTAACCGGACACTTTTATGGTGCTAGGGGAATTTTTTGCAATAAGGATTTCTTTAAGATATTAAGCAAAAACAAACAAACACTTCTAAAATCAAGCATCAGAAGAGCTATTGAAAAACAAAGGAAATTATCAAAAAGAAAAGAAAATGAAGTTGCAAAAATACTCAAGAACAGAGGCATAGAAATCATAAAACTTAACTCAACGAGAAAAAATAAGTTTAAAAAAGAAGTCTCTTCTATAATAGAAGAAGCAAAAAAGAATTTAGGAACTAAAATCTTTGATTTAATAGTGGATTAGAATTTTTAGACTTTTAATTTTTTCAAATCTAGTGATGACATTGCTGCAATAAGTTTCTCTTTACTTTCTAATTCTCTATTTTTTTCATTCGAACTACTAAATTTATTAACCAAATCTGGAATGTAAGGAAAAACTCCAATAAGAGGGACTGAACATAACTCTCTTATAGCTTGGGGATTTCTTTTCTTTGAAACATCGGGAACACCATCTACATCATTAAGAATTATTCCGGAAACTCTAATTCCTTTACTTTCTGCAATTTGTAATGTTAATTGTGTGTGATTCAAACAACCGAGACCTAGGGATGAAATTATCACAAGATCTAATTCAGAATCTTTAATTAAATCAATCATTTGGATTTCTGGTGTTAGTGGAACCATCAGACCACCACAACCTTCTATAATAACAGGACCTTTATAAGATTTTAACTCGCTAATCATAGTCAATATTTTAGAGTAATCTATATGATTTCCTTCAATTTCTGTTGCATACAAAGGCGCAAGTGGTGATTTGTATCGATAAGGACAAATTTGATCCAATGATCTTGAATCCGAGGCAGCGTCCCTAAGTGCGATTGCATCACTTGGAACATCCAAACCTGAAATACAACCACTTTCTAAAGGCTTCATGACACGTGGAAAAAGTCCCAAACTAGACCAATAGTGAAGAATCGCAGAACCAACTATTGTTTTTCCTACACCTGTTCCAGTTCCAGTAATAAAAATTGATGGATAAGTCATTTTTTTGTTAACCTAATTAAAATTCTAAAAATTCTTATTACGTAATGGTAATATAAAAATTAAAAGAGCTAACATAGCGAGAATAGAACTTGCATGTAATAAAACTCTGTAACTAAAATAATTGATAAGTATCCCAGAAACAAGAACTCCTAATGTAGAGCCAATCCCATATGTAAAAACACTATACAGAGACTGAGTTGAATTTTTATTTTCTTCATTACTTTGCATATCTAAATACTGTATGGATGCTGGGTGAAGTACTCCAAATGTTAATCCATGTAAGATTTGAATTGAAATTAAAAAAATAATCTCATCAGTAATTGCTATTAACTCCCATCTTATAGCGGTAGCCAAAATACCTACCATTATCATCAACTTAACACCTATATAAGTTCTAATTTTTCCAGCATAAAAAAGAAAAAATATCTCACTAATAACACCTAAAATCCATGCAACCCCAATTAAGAAAGCACTCATACCTAATTTTTTAAGGTGAATACTAAAATAAAGTCCAAACGGACCTGAAGTTGCTGAAACTATAGCGCTAACTAAGAAAAAATTTAATAAATTTTTATTCTTTTTTATTGATTTGAATAATTGTGAAAGTAAAAAAGGTTTCCTATTATCGTTACTATCAGGAACAAGCAAAATGAAGAATCCAGAAATCAGACCCGAAATAGAAATTAAAAGAAAAATATAATTTTCACTAAAGAGATCTATGATCTTTCCTGTAATTAAAGCTGCAATAATAAAACCTAATGAACCCCACCACCTTATTTTTCCATAATCAATTCCTGATTTTTTTGCTTCCTTTAAACATAAGTTTTCAACTATCGGTACAACTGGACTTTTTAAACAATAAAAAAAAGTGATAAAGAAAAAAAGAATCCAAAATTCCCTGAGATTCCATAAATAAAATGCAATGAAAGATGCAATCAATGTGCTAAAAAATATAAGTTTTTTTTCAATCTTATATTTATCCGCAATAGCACCAAAAATAAACGGCATAATCATTGCTGCAACTCTGGGAGAAGCGTTTAAAATTCCTAACTTAAGACCTTCAATCCCAATTGAATCATAAAAAATATTTACAAATGGAAGCATTACACCAACTCCAAAAAAGTGAAGAAAATAGAATGCTGGCATTCGAATAAAAACAGATTTGTTTTTGTAAGATTTTAGATTTATCAAAATGTTCTTTTTAAAATTAAAATTATAGTTTTTTTATATCCTTATAAAAAAATGTTTTATCACATACTAGATAAAATTGATTTACACTTTACAATATAGGCTGATATAATTTTCTCAATTAATAGACCGTCTGTAAAATTTTTTTGAATTTTTTTCAGGAGTAAAGAATGGATCAAAAGGTCCTTATGACAATAGCTAGTCAAATGGTTTCAAGTGGAAAGGGTATTTTAGCTGCAGATGAAAGTTCAGGAACAATTAAAAAAAGATTAGACAGCATTAATGTTGAATCTACTGAAGAAAATCGTAGAAATTATAGAGAATTACTTTTCACAACAGATGGTATAGAAAATTACATAAGTGGTGTAATTCTCTTTGACGAAACCCTTCGTCAAAGTTCTAGTAGTAACATTCCATTCCCCGAGTTACTTTCTCAAAAAGGTATTATTCCAGGAATTAAAGTAGATATGGGAGCAAAAGAACTTGCTCTATCTTCTGGAGAAAAAATCACGGAGGGTTTAGATGGTCTACGTGAACGTTTACAGGAATATGCCCAACTCGGAGCTAAATTTACGAAGTGGAGAGCTGTAATCGAAATCAATGAGGAATTACCTTCTCAGTTTTGTATAGATGTAAACGCTCATGCCCTTGCTAGATACGCCGCTCTTTCACAAGAATCGGGTTTAGTACCAATAGTTGAACCTGAAGTTTTAATGGATGGAATACACACTATTGATCGTTGTAAAGAGGTAACAGAAAAAACCTTAAAAGCTGTTTTTCACGAACTATTTAAGCAAAATGTACTTTTGGAAGGAATCGTTTTAAAACCCAATATGGTAATTTCTGGTTCTGAATGTCCTGTTCAGGCTGATTCTAAGGAAATTGCTATTAAAACCGTTGAGTCTTTATTAAGATGCGTTCCTTCATCAGTTCCAGGCATTGCTTTTTTATCGGGTGGACAAACTGACGCATTCGCAACTCAAAACTTAAATGCAATGAATGCACTTGATTCTTATCCGCATCCATGGGAATTAAGTTTTTCATATGGAAGAGCTCTTCAGGCAGCATGCCTAAAAGCATGGAATGGAGATTCTGAAAATCTCACAAATGCTCAAAAGGTTTTTTCTCATCGCTGTAAATGTAATGGTGCTGCTAGAAATGGTTCATATTCTGAAAAAATAGAACAAGAAATATCTGTTTCATAAAAAAAGAAAATTACTTCTTTTCTTTTTTACAGCTAGAATTTAACAGTTTTCTCTCACGGAAAAAAATGCAAAATCCAAATACAGAACTTTTACGATTGGAAGAACATTTAGTCTCTTCAGGTGTAGAGGATGAGATTTTGCAAATTATTTCAGTCATCGCTCAATCTTCAAAGTCAATCAATTCTAAAGTTTTGAAAGCTGGACTTAGCGATATATTAGGTGCAACGGGTGAGAAAAACGTTCAGGGAGAGGAAGTACAGAAGCTTGATGAATTTGCTGATACCCTATTAAGAGATGAATTTGTTAAAAAACAACTAGTAGGGGGAATTGCTAGCGAAGAAATGGACAATATTTATTCCATAGCAAAAGATAAAAATTATCTACTTCTATATGATCCACTCGACGGCTCATCTAACATTGATGTAAACGTTAGTATAGGTACGATTTTTTCAATTTTAAAAAGAGAATCAACTGAAAAGCCTATTTCCGAAAATGATTTTCTTCAACCTGGCATTAATCAAATTGCATCTGGTTATGTTATATATGGTTCTTCTACTATGCTCGTCTATACAGAGGGGAAAGGAGTTCATGGATTTACGTTGGATCCTTCTGAAAATGATTTTTTTCTATCACATCCAAATATTTCTATACCAGAAAAAGGGGAAATTTTTAGTATAAATGAGGGTAATAGCGTCAATTGGACAGAAGGCACTTCGAAATATATTTCTTTTCTAAAAACAGACAATGTAAATGAAGGGACACCTTACTCAGGAAGATACATTGGTTCATTAGTAGCAGATTTTCATAGAAATCTTCTAAAGGGTGGAATTTTTTTGTACCCGAAAGACAAAAAGAATCAAAATGGCAAACTCAGACTTCTATATGAATGCAACCCAATGTCTTATATAGTAGAACAAGCTGGAGGGGCATCTTCCAATGGATCAAAAAGAATTTTAGAGATAATTCCAGAAGAACTTCACCAAAGAACCTCTTTTTTGATTGGGAGCAAACAAGATGTACAAGATGCAACTAGATTTCACAAGAAATAATTTTTCATTTAAAGCATTTTTTTATCTGATAATTTCATTTTTATTAGTTGGATGTGTTTCGATCGAAGATTTCGATAAAAAATCCAATGAAGCAATAAGCCTAAGACGAGATTTAGAAACATCACAAAATAAAATAAGATCTTTACAAGCTATAAGAGATTCATTAAACAGAAAAATCAAAAAGAATAGCCAGATAAACGAAGAACTAGAACAACAATTAACTATGTCTTGGAGAAAAAAACAAAAAGACACTGTTAAAATGTCTGACTTACGTTCCCAAATTTCAAGACAAAAAAGATTGAAAAATGAAAATAAAAATAAAATAGATCAATTAAATTTAAAATTAGAAAATTCAAAAAAAGCAAAAATAGTTCTTGAAAAAAATCTTACAAAAATCAGAAAAAGATTAATACGTTTCGAAGATAAAATTCGTTTGCAAAATCAAGTTTTTAAAGATTTAAAAAATCAATTTAGTGGAGCAATCAAAAAAAACTCTATTAAAATACTCCGCAAAAAACAGCGAGTGGTAATAAGAATAGCAAGTAAGATTCTTTTTCGCTCCGGAAGAGCAAAAGTAAAGAAAAATAGTAAGCCTCTCTTAAGAAAAATAGCATCTGTAATTAAACGTTATTCAAATCGTGAAATTCAGGTACAAGGCCATACGGACAACGTCCAAATTAAAGGGCAGCTTGCTGAAAGATGGGAAACAAACTGGGAATTGTCTACCGCACGTGCAACAAGTGTTTTAAGATACTTAGTGGAAATAGGTGATGTAGATCCAAGAAATTCATCTGCGGCCGGTTTAGGAGAATTTAATCCTATTGCAACAAACAATTCAAAGAAAGGAAAGAGTTTAAACAGAAGGATAGAAATTATTATTTTTCCCCCTAATAGTCGTTAATTTTTAAGATTGAACAATTAAAAATAAGGATTTTTTTTGTTAAACATCGATTGTGTTACTGTAGGTCCTTTTCAAGTAAATAGTTATCTAGTTACTTGCACAGAAACAATGAAGGGTATTTATATTGATCCTGGTTCAGATATAAACGAAGTCTTAAAAATCGCAGAAAAAAAACAAATTTCTATTGAAAAAATTATTGGAACTCATGCTCATATTGATCATGCAGAAGGCGTATACAAAGTAAAGAAAACTATTAATGTTCCATATTGGCTTCACGAGAAAGAATTAAAAAACCTAGAAAGTATGCCAGAAATTGCAAATGGTTACGGATTGCCAATTCCCGAGGTTCCTGAAGTTGATAATTTCCTTTTTCCAAATCAAAATATAAAAGTTGGCAATCTTGATTTCAAAATTCTACTTACCGACGGTCATTCTCCCGGAAATATTACTTTGTATACTCTCGATAAACAGACAAATAAAAATCATGCAATTGTTGGAGATAGTTTGTTTGCAGGTTCCATAGGCAGAACCGATCTTCCTGGAGGAAACTTGCCTACTCTTTTAGAAAGTATAAGATCTCGATTGTTCACTTTACCTCCTGACACAATTATCTATCCCGGCCATGGTCCATCAACAACTATAGAGATTGAAACAAACAATAATCCCTTTCTAAATTAAGGAAACTGTAGTAATGAATTCTGAATCTTTTGATTTTCAAGATCATCCTTATTTAAAAAATAACATCAAATACTGTCTTACATGCGGCTCGAAACTTATTTATCGTTCATGGGTTGAGGGAGATTCAAGTAAACAACTTTGCTGCAGTAACTCAAATTGTAATTATGTTCATTTCTTAGATCCAAAACTTGCGACAGGTGTTGTAACACTTTTGGATAAAAAAATTATCTTACTCAAAAGAGCATATAATCCTCGTAAAGACTATTGGACTTTTCCTGGTGGCTTTGTAAATAGAGGTGAAATCGTAGAACAAGCAGCAAAAAGAGAAGTTTTTGAGGAAGTTGGATTAAAGATTGAAATTAAAAGTCTTCTAGGTGTTTATTCATTCGATCGAGAACCGACTGTTCTAGTTGCATATGTTGGAATTGTAGTTGATGGTATACCAACTATTAATAATGAATCTACAGATATTAAATTTGTTTTAAGCTCAGAAATAAAATTGGATGAACTTGCTTTTGAGACAACAAAAGCCGCAATTAACGATTTTCGGAAAATAGAAACAACCTAACCTGATTAACTAAAAAAAAACAAAAAAATTAAATATAAAAAGCAATTTCTGCAGTTTTTTATGATTATATTTATGTAATTACCTATAAAACATAACAAAAATACATCAAAAAACAAACAAATATTGCAAATAAAATCATTAATTACAATGACTTACAGTCACAGATTAAAATTTTACTTGAACTAACCTTCATTTCTGTTTATAATCAAACACGTTCTAAGAAATATTTTATAGTTTTTTGCTTTCCGCCGCTAGAGAAAAAAGAATGAAAAATCTTAAAAGGGACCTTTTTTCCCTACTTTCCCTAGCTAGTAATTCGACAGAGGCTTATACTGCCTGCCTTTTTCTAGAAAATAAAAGAAAAGATAAATTTCAGTTGGTTTCCGTACATAGCTTAAGTCCCCATATTATAGTTGACGCTTCAATTCAGACAGGACAAGGTTTTCTAGGGTGGGTACTGGAGAATAATGAGCCTTTAAGTGTAAACCAATTTGATAAAGATACTATTACTCTAGGATATTATAGCCGTCACGAAAATATTAAGTCATTTATGGCTACTCCCTTATTAAGTAAAAAGGCAAGGGGTGCATTAGCCATTGATAGCAAGAAATCCTGGGTTTTTACGAACAAAACACAAAAAATTATCGCAGGGTTTGCCCAACAATTTGCTTACATTGTAGAAGAGGCTTTATCTACAGCTGAAAAAGAAAAAAAGATGGTAGATTTATTTTCTTTTTCGGATTATTTAAAAACTCTCAGAATTTGCAAAACAGAAAAACAACTTCTTGAAAACATATGTAGAGTACCAAGGGAAATAATCCCCTCCGATTCCTGCTTCCTCGTATTGGTTGACGGGGAAGCGGGACAACCCTATTTATCAAATGCATTCGGATTTGATGAATTATTCTTAGGAAAAATTAAAATTCATCCATATCGAAGTATTAGCGGACTTGTTATGAAAAATAATGAGCCTCTGAGACTAACCGACATTAAAGGTACAAAAGGAAATCAAGCACTTTTCGACCCAGATGAACCATCATTAGATGTGCGTTCTGTAATGGCTGTGCCACTCGGTGATGGTGAAAAAACTTTTGGAGTCTTAGGTTTTACCGGAAAAAGAAGGAATCAATTTCAATCTTTTCTTGTCAAAAGATCTGAAATTGTCGGAGAAATTATTTCTGACATGATAAAAAAAATTCGATTAGAAAAAGATGTAAAAACCAATAAAGAATTCGATAAAAAAGCTAAAGAAAAAGATAAATTTTATTTAATAAAACATTTACAGCAAATTTTACCTGAGAGAAAAAAAGCTGGCAGACAGGTTTCACTTTTAACAATTTCAGCAAAATTAAGTACAGAACAACACTTAGAAGAAAATAAAAATAATTGCGAAGAAATATCAGAACATCTTTATTCTATACTTAACAATTTTAATCAAGCAGAGGATATGCTGATCAAAGAAGATGACAACTACTTTTTGCTTCTGCTAGAAAACTCCTCTCAAGAATATGCAGAAACAATCGTAGATAGAATTACAAAAATAATAAATAATTCTCACTGCGAAATTGGAGGAAACAATTTTGAAATTAAAGCAATAGTGGGAGATGCCACTTTTCCTAATGATGCAGAAAGCCCAAAT
>MDTE01051736.1_pt1 | contig 13031 bp, 16 predicted proteins | sample 811231 | NCBI WGS metagenome assembly MDTE01 (sample SAMN05326651, study PRJNA326480) | marine metagenome | isolation source: seawater | place: Indian Ocean: Red Sea | collected 2010
CAAGCTCAGACAACTGATCCATTCCTTCTTCAGAAGTAACCAGTACATCTGGTTCTGTTTCGGGTTCAGCGTCCTCTTCGAATACCTTTCGCTCTCCATTTATAGATACATCATCTAGTCTAGGGAAATGCTTCCAGTGCTTACCCCAAGCATCTGAGGAATTAGCATTGCTAATCCATGTCATCGCAGTAAAGACTGCTTGCTTCGGGTCTTGATTCTCGAACGCCTTGTGAAGAGAAGGTGCAGCTTCACCTAGACAACCATTCATCTTTCTTTCTAGCAAACGGGTGGCAAAGTTATCCCATCCACTTACTAGAGATACGCTAAAAGATTGTGTATGAGGGTGAACCCAAATAGCCGTAGTCTGCCTGTCGGCAGCTGGCTGAGTGCCAAAGCAAGCTGTAGTAGAAGCAATGGTCATGCCAATGCTATTCCTTGTTACTTCAACATTGTATGGTCCACCTGCAATTTTCTTGCAGTTTTCTCCGTCTTTTCCTGCGTCGACTCGAATGATAGTCGGCTTCATGGTTGTAAAGTTTACACCTTCTAGTTGAAACCTTTTAATATCATAGCCGTCTCTTGACATCATTTCGTGTTGCTTGGCAAAGAACGCAATTTCTGGCTTGTCAGCAATCTCAAAGGTCTCTTCAGTTTTATAATCTCGATACCGTATAGCTGTGATAACGATACCTGTTTCTTTTAGACCTTCAACAAATTGAATTATACCTGCTGCTGTATCAGTGGTGATTTCTTGCTCTTGTATCCCCTTGATATAAGCCTTATACTTTTCTTCAGCAGTTGTGTATTCAGCCTGCAAGCTTTCGTTTGCTGCTCTGAAACCTTCAATTTTGCTATCATATTCTTCTCTCTTCTTAATGCATTCATCTAAAGCTGCCTGCTCTCTTTCGAGCCTGGCTTTCTGTTGCTCTACCCTCTCTATATAATACTCATGGTTTGAATCTGCATGGCGCTTATCATCTTCTATAGTTTTAACTTTCAGCTTAATCTCTTCGTATGCCTCTTTAATATTATTAAAAGCAACACTTTCTTCAGATCCAGAAATATCTTGAGCTCTTTGCAAGAATATTAAATCTTTTGCTTTAACATGAGACTCCCAGTTTCTATGTCTGACATCGGCATCTTCTGGGAGATCTTCAAACAAGTCAGTGAGACCTTCCCAATAAAGGGCATGCTCTCCCCATCTTTCAGCTACAAGCTTTTCATATTCTTTTGGCTTAAAGAGCTTTAAACCTCCCATTTTCTCGATATCTTTTAAGAGTCTAGGTATATAATCTCGTGACCTTTTATATTTAATAATCTTGGACAAGTCATCAAACATTCCGAGACAGAACATAATAATGTTTTCTATCTCCATTGTTTCTTGGTTTAGAATCTGTGTTTTCCACAAGTATGGAAAAATGTATCCGCCCTTAACTATTTTTTGAGCTTTTACTTCAGTCATAGACATGGTGACTTTCCCACCACCACCTCTATAGAGAGACTCAAGCTTGATTACTTTAACATTGTCTGTCCCAGCCTTCTGCAGGAAAGTTTCCTTCGAAAGTTTTTCTCCAAAACAAGAGAAAGATGCAAACGTATCAATTTTGATTGGGCTCGTGCAATAGTTCATAAAGCGATTTGTACGAGCATAGTCTGACTGTCTTGCACGTATGTGTTTCATAAGAGAAAGACTCATTGGCATTGAGACCTCAGTGAGGTCTACAGCACTACCAAAATAACGTAGAGTGCTTTCTCCAAACTGTGAGTAAATCTTAACTTCAGTTTGGTCTTCTGGATTAATCAATGTTTTAATATGATTAATTTCCAAAGGATAAAAACATGGTAAGAAGCCAGTTTCATTTCCGTCTTCATCGCGCGTAATCCAGTCAGGATTTCTCCTGTAGTATCCTCTACGAGATACGATAGGTCTGACACTCTTTAAAGTTTCTTGCCCAAGCTTTATCAAGAGAGTAGTGTCTCTCTTTTCTAAAGCTTGCCGAGGGTTTCCTTGCTCTCTTTCCCGAGCTAATTCATAATTTAATCTTTCGGTGTATCCATTAAAAAGATTAAGTCCATAACCAAAGTTATTTCCTAACCATTGGTCTAGGTTTTGGCCACTTACATTTGTGGTGTAATGGCCGTTTCGATAATCATAGACGATATGTGTTTCATCTAGATTAATTTTTTGTTCTGGCATAATTTACTCCTCAAGAGATATGCATTTTCTTCGCTAGTGACTCGTCCGTAAGGACGAGTACATTAGCTCCCCTTATCATCATCTTCTAATTCATTTATCAAGTTATGATAAGAGGCCAGAAGTATAAGAGCTTTCATGGACTCTACATCGTCCTCAAGCTCGTATAGAAGGGGGTAGTGTTTATCTGATATCTCAATAGCTAGCCCGTAACAATGGGGGCATCTATTGTTGTGGTTTTCGTCGTCTAGTTCATCGACTTTGGCATAGAAACCGCATCTATCTGTGTCTACGCAAATTAATTTCATTATATTATCCTCCCGAATAATTGACTAACAGTCTTAAAACCCTCTATTATGGTAATAGATGTCAGTTTTGTTTTGTAATTAAGGAGATATAGCAATGAGAAAAATATTAGTGTTCGCATTATTTGCAATGAGTTTCTTTGCAGTAGCAACCTTTAGCAGTGATCACCTTACCGAAGCTTTAAATATAGAGGCGCCGGTCGATGATAGCAAGTTGCTATTTGTGAGTGACACTCCGCTAATTAAAAAGAAGAACCCTGTTCATCGTGTAGTTAACTCTACAGTGGCTTTGAAATTTATATTTTCTGATGGAGCTATGACTGTAGGCACTGGAGTTGTAGCTGATACGAAGGAGGGGCCTGTTATAATTACAGCAAAGCATGTAGCTATGACTGCTTGGCCAATGCCTCTGCTTGCTTGTTCAATTACTACGTTTGATTGTGAAAATCTAGGCAGTAAGTTTGTGCTTCAAACTGAAGATCCAACAAGCTCCGTTCTGGGTTCAGACTGGGTAGTTTATAAACCCAAAAGCCTTCCTAAGGGCATCGACCCTATCACTCTCTCAAAGAAAGATGTAGACCTAGGTGACGAGCTTTGGTTCGTTGGGATGCCCTACGGTAGGGGTCCATGGATATCCAAAGGTAACGTTGCATGGAAATGGAAGACTGGCAGTGGCGAAATGATTGCAGCTACAGGTTTTGCTGCTCCTGGTTTTAGCGGAGGTCCTGTTGCAAATAAACATGGAGAACTAATAGGAATAACTGTTGCTATAGTTATGAATCCAAAGGGGGAACCACAAGTAAATCAAATACTCGTGGTCCCCCTAAGGAACTTATGGATTCTTAATCCTTAGCGAACGGTTTCCCACTCGGTGCCAACTTGAACACGACCAATGGTAACGTGACCATTGATCTTGCTGCTCTTGTTAGCCTTCTGCTTCTGCTTGCGGGCGGAAACGCGATCAAAGAAAACTCTTCCATAATTACCATTCATTCTAGCGCCATCATTAAAAAGTACATAAAGGTACTTAGGTACTGTATTAGTAGCCATTTTTTCTCCTAAAAGGGTATATCATCATCATCTAGATGAGTAAAGGTATCTGAATTATAAGAATTCAGATTTGTGTTAATTGTTTCTCGTCTTTCAACCAATTGAGTCTGTTCAGTAACCAGTGGCTCTATATCGGGTTCGGGGCGATTTAATTCGCCAGATATAATCCCATGTGGGTCTTTATAATTGTTCCACTCTGGGTGGATCCGCAGAATTGAAGCAATAGCTTCCCATATATTGGTATTCTCAGCAGCTATAAAAGTTTGCTGATCATAAACTCCACCGTTACATGTGATCCCTATTCCTCTGCTTGTTTTAAGCTGAGGATATTTTTGATATACATCTATCAATTTCCAGAAAGCATTTTTTCCGAGAGTATAGTCCCACCTCATACAGTATTTCTTAAACCTTGCTACTTGAATTATAACATTTGAAACAGTTTCATCTGTTACTTCATCAAGCATCCAGGGCTTTAGAATTTCTAACTCTCTGATGTTGTGGTAAGAGAATAGTTCTCTGTGTAGATAAATTGCTTTCTTGCTAGGACTAAATCCTACTGCACAGTTAACAAAATCAAAAGAAGCTAGAACCTTTTGGGGAGGTTGTGTAACTTTTTTGATTAACTGTAATTGTATAGGCATATTAAGTATGGGATCTTGTTCAGCAAGGACATAGGTTACAGCGTTGTTTGTTTCAACTCTGTTAGTTATAGTTCCTGCTGCACCGCTATCCAACTGCTCGCATGCTCTTTGCATGTTCTCCATGTTGGAGAAGTATATGTCGTAGTCGGAATAAAATCCTGGCTTTAGCTTTAGCTTGTTGCGCTTAAAGCGAGGTGCCAATAACAATGACATTGGATACCCTCCAGCAAATAGAGGGTCGCAGTTGTCTATACAACTTAAGACTGGGTTGCTATTGTGTATATCTAAAATATTTTGGAAATGAGGAATGACTGCCTGATCTCTAGTTAGTTCAAGTATCATGTTGACTCCAAGTTATTAGAAGCCTATTTGTTTACCTTCCTCTAAATCCTTAAATGTTTCAGTTACTCCTGCCTCTGTAATTTCTGCTTCTTCTTTCTGATGAACTCTAATCTTAACAGCGGCTTGCCGTAATAGTTTGCGAACTCTACGTTCGATATCTCGAACTCCGTAGCCTTCGCAAATTGTTTTAAATATTTTATCATCGAATTTAATATTCATATCTTGAATCATATAATCAGCTTTCACTCTTGGAAGAATGTAATCTTTTGCGATCACTAACTTTTCTTCTTCAGTGTACTCTCTGAATTTAATTATTTCTAATCTATCTCGGAGAGGTGCTGGTATATCATCGATATAATTTGCCGTGCAAATAAACATGGCTTTAGATAAGTCGATGGGGGACTCAACGAATCTGTCTATAAATTCGCTGTTTTGTTCTGGATCAAGTAGCTCCAGAAGTGCAGAGACTGGGTCTCCTTTATAATAAGATGCTGTCTTATCTACTTCGTCCAGTAAGAATAATGGATCCATAACGCCTGCGTTAATTAGACCAGTAGTAATCCTTCCTGGTTTAGCAGCGACATATGTGCGACGGTGTCCACGTATCTCTGCTTCATCACTCATACCTCCTAATGCGATCTTAACAATCTTTCTATTGGTAGCTTTCGCAATTTGTTTGGCAATACTTGTCTTGCCTGTCCCTGGCGGGCCTGCGAAACAAAGAACTGTTCCTTTAGATGCGTTGGTTATATCTTCAATACACATATACTCAAGAAGATGTTCCTTGATATCATCCAAGCCATAATGGCTGTGATTTAATATATCAATGAATGAGGTAAGTTCCGGACGTGAATAAGTAGATTTTCCCCAAGGTATACTTGTAATCCAATCCAAATATTCTTGTACAGTTTGATGCTCCATTGAAGCAGGGTTTAAGCTTCTTAACCTTTTTCTTTCTTTCTCTACCTTCTTAGCAATCTCAGGAGGAAAGTTTTCTTCCTGTTTGGGGTCGATATTTTCCTCCTCATTAGCCTGCTGTTTTCGAGCTAGCTGTTGCATATCGTTCAGCAGAGAGGTAAACCCTTGCGGCAGCATATTCTCAAGAAAAACTGCTTGAGCATTACTATCCATGCCATCAAGATTAAAGGTTTTAATTTGATCGCCGTTTGGATTCTTATCTAGCAAGCGTACGAGATGTCTTAAGACAATAGTGAATCTGTCTAGGTTATCTTTGTACTGCAAGTAGAGAAACTTATCCTCTGGCGAGAGCTTTAGAGAACCTGCTAGTATATTGCTAATTTTTATAATATCTTTACTACTGGTTACTCTTTTCTTAATTTCTTCTGGGATGGTAGACTCGTTTTGAATTAAATGGTCTACCAAAACTCTCAAGTCATTAAGAAGTTCTTCCTCTCCAGGAAGTAAGCGCTCACGAATGATTTGCAAAGGGGCCTGAATTCCATCAGGTGCTTGCACGTACTTATCAATCTTTGCTCTTGTAAGTATCTTGCAGATAATACGACTTTCAAAAGGTCCTATATCCACATCAACAAGTTGACAAAACACTCCTATAACAGCAGTAGATTCAAGCTTTTCTTGAGGGTTTAACAACAAGTTCAAAGCGAGAGTATCTTCTTCAGAGACACTAATTAAAAAGGTATCCTTAAGAGGCGCTCCCCTGATGTCTACTTCTGTAGTAATGAATTTCTCGAAGTCTTCTTTCGAAAGGGTGAAGGTGAAATTATTACTAGGTATAGGAATACCTTGTTGTTTTGAAATTATGACAACAGGTACGAGTTCCATAAAAAGTTTTCTCCTTTTTTAGGAGGGGCCTTCCCTCCCCTAATATATAAATATAATATATTGCTATAACTTTTTAAACAAGTGCCTTTAATTTTATTTGTTGCTGCTTTGTCAAATTAATTCTGTTTGTAATCTTATAACTATAGTATCCATTACCCCAAGGCTCTTGATAAGCTTTTGGAGTTTTATCATCTCCAGATGGGCTGCTGGTAAGCTTTGATGCACCAGTAAACCCACTGTAAGAAGTATACCCTGAGAGCGTAGTGGTAGTGCAAGTATCATTGTTATCTTGCTGCACCTCAACTGTATCAGCTAACGCCGAGTAAGGAATATACACTGGCTCATCGATCCAATCTTCGAGCCATGTTTCTTCATACTCTTCATCGGATACTTCACAATTGTCATGGTGTCCAGAGGTGCTCGTATAAGATACATACGGGTCTCCGTCAAAGTCAGTAACGACATAAGATGAAATGCTAGAGAATGGAGTATAGTCTGTTGTGGAAGTGAACCCTTCAGAGGTCCATGCTTCTTCGTTTTGGAGGGGAGCGCAGGATTCAATACTAACTTCAGTTATGCCATCTTGATGAGCCATACTGGCTGCCTCTTCTTGCGCTTGCTCCTCGCTGGTTGCACTTACGGTATAAGATCCGCCGCAGTCAGTCAAGACTGTTTCATTTCTCTTACCGCTATAAAATACTTTCCAAAATTTCATTTAGGTCTCCTATCCATTTTTAAATTTTTGTAAGACCGATAAGGTCATTTGTTCATTTTCGTTCTCTAATTGAGCTATTTTTGTTGATAACCTTTTGTTCTCTTCTCGAATGAGTAGAAGCTTCTCTTCCTCTAGGCTCTTGGGGAAGGCCTTATGCCTAGAGTAATACATAATCTGCTTAGCTGCTGTTATAAGTACATTAGCTGTAAAAAATAGTCCTACTAAAGCTAGTAGGTTAATCAGAAGTGTCGGTATTTCTGTCATCGGTTGGCTCCTGTGTTGCTACTTCCACATCATTCTTTCGCTTTGCTTTTGTGGTTCGCTTCTTCTTCACTGGAGCTCTAGTAAGCTCTTCAATCTTTTCTTCCAACTCGCTGACTCTATCTGTTAATTCCCTAACCGTTTTAGTTAAAGACTTATTCTTTCTTGTAGCTTGTAAAAATAGGGTTTGGTATTTCTTGTACCTATCACCTTGTAATAGTCCAAACATATGTTACTCCTTTATCCATACAACGTTGCATGGTCTATTGGGATATTGGTCTAAATTTTCAGGACGAAGCAAGATTGCTTTCCATCCTTTTTCATTTCTCCAATGTGTTAGTTCATTTCCTTCAACATCTTTTTCAAATACTATTCTCTTAGTACTATCTCTATAATAATAACCATAATAACCTTCAGTACTTAAGAAGGCTTCTGTATTTTTTGAGATTATAATCATTTCTCTAAGCAATTCCAATCTCCGTTGTGATTCGTGTACCATATTTGCCTTGCAGATATACCCTCCGTAAGGAGGGCTTGTATGCAATGTGGGCATGGCTTGCTATACGTAAGCTTACCGCCTTTTGTTACTCTGCATACAAATATTTTAGCCAAGCTTCTCTTTTCCTTTGGAATCTTATATAAAACATGAGTTTCTGCATGATATAATGCATTGAAACTGCCGTCTTCCATCATTCTTTTTAGTTGCGGCCTTGTTTTATAGTTGTTCCATCCGAGATACTTTACATTATTAATTACTGCCATTGCAAAGTGGCGGTGACCGCCAGGAGCTTTTTCGCTTCTGGCTGGATGATCTTTGATCAGTTCATAGTAGAGGGGACATAGTTTTCTCCATTGCTAGTAATTCAGGGTTATGTTATATTATATCGTAATGTATATAATATACCAGTAGTATTATCAACAGGCAAATGAGGTAAAAAATGACTATTGATAAAGAGTTTTATAATAAATCTAGTGCTGCCAATCTTGGCTGGAGTCCTTCTTGGTTTGGGGAGTACTCTTTTGATGAGTCTCTTACCCGTGCAGTTAAGCGTTGGCAAAAAGAGAATCATTTATCTGCAGATGGGCTAGTTGGTCCAATGACTTTTAGGCGTATCTATACTGAGCGTGAAGCCAATATACATATGTACACCCCCAAGGGTGAGACCTGTGGCGGAGATAATTTTATTATCTATAATTCCAGACCGATTCCAATTGATTGGGAAGTTGTTCTCTGGAGTGAACCTCACGGCTTGCGAACTCCAGAGGGAAATTATAGACCTCACATTGGCGGGGATAGAGAAATAGATTTCTTTGTAAACCATTGGGATGTCTGCTTATCTTCAGAATCTTGCTCCAGAGTTCTGGATAAAAGAGGTATCTCTGTTCACTGGTGTATAGATAATGACGGAATTATCTACCAGCTTTTAGATGCAAATCATATTGCTTGGCAAGCTGGAGGTAGGGGAATAAATAAAAGAAGTTTGGGTGTAGAAATAAGTAATGCTTATTATACAAAGTATGACAGGTGGTATGAAAGAAATGGTTTTGGAAAACGGCCCAGAGTAACTGATGCTAAATGTCATGGAAGAACACTTCCAGAACATCTGGGCTTTTATCCTGTTCAAATTGAGGCACTAAAAGCATTGTGGGGTGCCGTTCATCGTGGTATGGGAGTACCGCTAGATGTTCCAACCAATGAGAAGGGAGAGCTTATTGATACTGTTGTTCCAGACTGTTTATCAAAAGGGAAATACAAGGGTTTCGTAAACCACTACAATCTAACTCGAAATAAGATTGATTGTGCTGGCTTGGACATGTTAGGGATACTTAGTGATGTTAAGGAAAATGAAAGAAGGCGTTAATGACTACATTTGTAATCTTGTTGATCTCTATAGGTCTTATATGTAATAGTTTCATTATTGGAAATATAGTAGGACATGCTCAAGGAAATATCGATAAAGATAAACAGCAGCCCCATATATATATTGAAAGAGTTCATATTGTACAGAACAACAAAGAATCTGATTCTGTTAGACTAAATTCTGTTTCCGATGTTATCTTAGATGCAGAGTACGAGGAGGTTGGGCAAAGTACTACTTTGTTAAATCCTCGCCTTGCTAAAGCATTAAGAGCATATAAGTCCTGCTTAGACAAGCAGGAGCCTCCGAAGTGGTCACGTTACATGTAGCATTCCTTGTTGTAGCATGCATTGCATGTCTTCTTCTCGGATATATCATTGGTAATTTAGCTGGTTGGGCACAACATAAGCGAACACCTGTTGAAGATATTCCTGTAGTTGTCGAAGTCATAAACAGAATATATTATGACGAGGAATCTGGGGAGTACGTAGAAGAAACTACGGAGTACAAGCACAACTGTGCTGACCTCCACAGACCACACCATTTGCATCGTGTTTCCAATTTTGTTGGGCCGCGTCGGAAAAAAACTGAAAAGAAGAAGAGTGAATAGGTAGCAATATATTTTTATATATATTTATATATATTTAGGAGCTCTTTTTTGATGGTGGAAAGTATTTATTCTTTGAACATTCTTCCATAAAAGAATCATACCTTTTCTTAGCTTTATCATATTCATCTTGCATTTCCATAACCTCTTTTTTTAGCTCTCTGAATCGCAGAGAGTTACCCATGCCCCATTGTTCTAGGCGTCTGAGTTCATCACACATCCAATAGATGTGTTGTTTAAGGTTATCCATTCTGCTCTCACTACTTAATAGTCTAGCTGCAATCTCCATAAATTCCATATTCAACTTCGATTTCTGCTCCAGCCAAAGGAATGCTGCTTATGTCAAAAATCACAGCATTCTGTACGGGATCATAAGACCAGCCAACGAACCACTCCACACCGTCTACATAAACTCTAACTGCGTCGTTTAAAGGTATTTCTGACAGTGTGAACGTTGCTCTAGATGTTGTTGCACCGCTAGCAAGGTTTTGAAGGTTTGCCCCCCAATCGACAGAGCATATGGAGTAGAAAAGCCCACCTGTGTGAGTTGAGGCATCTACATATCTTGTTCCTGCGGATGCACTTCCACAACCGCTTGGCACATCTCCAACCACTGAATGCAATATGACATGAGTCGGGTCTGCTTTGAGAGACTGAAAGTGAGCTACATAGTTTGCAACTGTATCTGTACTAAAATCATCTTCATCAGAAATAAAGATAATATTTAAAAGAGAATCAATTCTTATAAATCCTGATGCTGCAGTCGCATCTCCCCCAGGGGATGTAGCGCTCTCGGCGTATTCCAAACCTTTCTCATAGGGGCTGCCACTGGTCCCGACAACTATTTGTGAGGATAGGTCAGCGACTCTTGTAGGGCTTGAAGTTAATATGGTTGATCCAACAAAGCTGGCATCGTCAGTAGTTATTACTGCAATTTGGTAGTCTGCTGTAAGTGAATCTAAAGCATTGATGAAATCGCTTGCATGAGATGCGATATCTACTTGCTCATGGTACATAGAGCCAGAATTGTCGACAACGAAAAGGATGTCTGTTTTTGTTATTTCAGTTTGTACCCACTCATCAGTAACCGTGCCAGCACGGTGCTCTTCGCCTCTTTGTGTTACGAAGACTTCTGGTTCGTCTGGGTCATTAGATTCAACAGTCATGAACGCTAGATCAGCTAGCTCATCTAGGGGTTCAAACAATATTTGAACTTCTATTTCAGTTGATGGGGCGATGGTCCAAGGCAATGGTCCATGCATATTTATATCAGCAGACAAATCAGCTGTAGCACTATAATATACCTGAGAGATTATGAGATCGGCTGTTCCGACGTTCTTTATTTTTATAAAGGTATCTTCGTTACATCCCGACTCTATATCACCGAAATCATAATCTATCGGTTCAATTTCAATATCAGGTTCTGGATCAGGTTCTGGTTCGGGCTCAATTATAGTTACAGTTGGTACGTCTGTGATTATATCAATAGTTGGTAGCCCTCCATCTGTCGTTTCTTCTGGACAGTCTAAGTATGGATGGGGGCATTCGATGCGTGTAAGATGATAATCATTTTCGCATCCAATTAAACATATTGCTAAGAAACAAGAAATTAAATATTTCTTCATAACACATACTTCTCCTTTAGTATTTAGTTAACTCCTAGATATTATTACACTTCATTCTCCTGTTATTATTCTGACAGCTGCGAACTAGTTATGCAACCTTTCTTCGTAAATATTTTCTGCTTCAAGCAGGATCTCACCTAAAGAGTAGGTGCAATTGTCGTTGGCGGCAATAAAAACTTGCCCCTGATTAGGGTATATGAACACGGCATTAAGTTCTTTTAAATAGTCTAACATTGCAATAATGAGACCATAGTCAAAGTCTAAGCTAATTCCAGGATATAGTTTTTCTATATCTTGGACCGTTGGTTGTATAATTTTGTAATTACTCGCTTCTCTTCTTATCATTTTCCAGTGTAAGTCATTTGTAAGATCAAAATATTCGTTGTTCATTTTATACTCCTATTGAGTTATGTAATTTATAACACGATTAATATCGTCTATTAGTTCTGATTTCTTATCCATTCGCCTTAATATATAGGCAGGATGCCAAGTGCAAAATACTGGTATTGTATCTTGCCATTCAGTCCCTGTACCGCCGAGATTAAAGGTTTTACCTCTTAAGCTACCGGTGATATCATTGTGAGACCATCTCAAAAGATATTCAGCGGGAGTTCTACCTAAGCAAACAATACATTTTGGCTTAACAGCAGTTATCTCTTTGCCAAGAAATAAACCGCTGCATATAGCTTGCTCTCTTTCTGTAGGTTTTCTATTTCGGGGAGGTCTATGTTTAACTACATTGGTAATATAAATATCGTTAACTAAATTTACTTCTTGTAGTATATCTTGGAGCAATTGACCTGCTCTTCCAACGAATGGCTTGCCATACCGATCCTCATCGGCTCCAGGACCCTCTCCTATAAACATAACATCTATATTATAGAGGTTCCCTAGCCAAAGAGGCGGTACAGCTTGGTTTGCATGATAGCACAGATCGCACTTCATGCAGGTTCCCATGTCGGCAATTAGCCGATCAAAGCTGGAACCTTCATTACCGACTCTTATCGGTAACAGTTGCTCTGATTTTGTAAAAGTCGAGGGCACCTTGGACTCCTATCCACAAGAGTGATACTAGTAACCAATCACCTGGTGGTATATATCCTTTGACCAAAAACCCTGTTGCGGTTAGCCAAACCAGTAGTTTCCTACTGGTAAATCTACTTATGCCTACGTCTAAATAACCAACGCTCTTTTCTTTTGATAAATTCTCTGCAACTTTCTTAGCAATCTCTGGTTTTGCTTTTTCAACTATCTTCTTTGTATCCATTACAAGTCTCCTTTACTAAATACTAAGACTACTTTTAGATACTAACAGGATTGATACTAGTTGTTCAATTAAAAAAAGGGAAGTGCAAGTACAATTATGTACTCACACTTCCCTTTATAAGATTATAACCTTGTTGTAAGGTCTAGAGCGAAGCTAGCGGAGCGCTCTCCTCAAGAGGAGCCGCTGCCATATTCTGCATTTCGGACTCCATAGAGGCAAACTCGCCACCATCTACGGGAAGACTAGCTTCCTCAGTAGACTTGATTCGATCCAAGAAATGAATGTGCTTAGCAACAATCTCAAACGTATTGTGCTGGACACCATTCCTGTCCGTGTACTGTCGAGGTCGAATCGAGCCCTCA
>MDTE01150316.1_pt1 | contig 13031 bp, 14 predicted proteins | sample 811231 | NCBI WGS metagenome assembly MDTE01 (sample SAMN05326651, study PRJNA326480) | marine metagenome | isolation source: seawater | place: Indian Ocean: Red Sea | collected 2010
TATCAGTTGAGATAGTCAATTACTGCCTCCTGGTCAAACTTAATGCCAAGCAAACTTTCTTTAATATCATTCTTAATCAGCCTAAAACACAGCTCATTAATAAATGTCTCTTGCTCTACTGTTAGGTTGTTAAAATTAACTGGAAATCCTATGGCTTCTTTTACATACCATGGGACCTCATCATAAAATTTATATGTCTTCATCTTTCTCTACCTTTGAATTATATTTCGATCTTTTTAGTAATGACTTACCCGGACACTTGACATCTCTACTCTCCTTGGAGGACATATAGTTGTGATATGCATCCCAAGAATCTATCCTGTGATACCAAGATATCTCTAACACTTCTTTATCGATTATATCAGAACTAAAGATTTTGTCAATACTAAAAAACCTAGAAGACCATCTTTTATTCACGGGCAAGCTCTTATCTCCTCCAGTGCAATTGCCTTTTACATTTGACACATATGTCTTGTATTCTTCAGCATCAAATGTAAAGCCTAAATATTCACCATCTAAAACTGTTTTACCATTACAAGAAACAAAGAAAGGTTTTTTGTTTGATATTCTCTTCCTATGCTTGTAGACTTCCCACGGTTGATAAACTCCATAAGGAAAACTAATGTAGTATCTGCTAGGTATCATCCACTTGCTTATCTTATCACTTATTATAAAAGCTGTCAGTGCCCCATGGATCGCTGACCATCCTAAGCTGTCTCTTCTATCTCTATCCTTTGGGTGTATCGGAGTGTAGAAGATTGGTATCTGTCTCCTGAACTCAGATGGATGTCTTACAAAAGATGACTTATCTAGATAGTAAGGGTCCTCTATATAATCACCAAGACGGTGTTTTATTAGTGGCTGCATATCATCATTACACACAACCCAAATAGTTTCACAGCCAGCGTATGCACACTCAACAACCGCTCGTTCAACAGCTAAATAGTTTTTAGCTATTGGTTGCATACTGTCATGCCACGGAAAGTCAAAGTCTAATTTTGGCCCAGCGACAGGCACAACACCTGCCAAATGAAAGGCCTGTTGATTTTTTGTTCCCTCTTCCATTGATTACATTTCATTTAAGGACAAGTCTAAAAACTTTACATTTTCTGAGTCTTTGTACTTTGACTTTCCAAGGGGTTCTACGTATCTGTAGTCTGGCTCAATTTTAACATTGTAGTAAACTTGTTTGCCATTTTTGGATATGCCACTTCTGGAACCTCTGATTCCTTTCGCCCCCATTACACTTTGGATTTTAAACTTTGCCATGGTTTCTGAAAAGTCAAACTCTTCTAGCTGATTACTGGCGAGAAATGACTCTGCAACCAAATCCTTTTTGTTGTGTTGGCCATCTATTCTTCGAGACTTATAAAAGTGTATCTTATTGATAAAAGAATCTTTAGTCTCAATAGTATCAAACTTGTGAGTTGTTCCGGTCCTTACGTTCATCCAATCAAAAACTCTATACATGTCCCCTCTTTTCTTTACAAGTTCATTAGGCACAGTGACGTTCTCATCATCAAATATATAACAGTTTTCAAATTCTATCTCTATGAGGGTACCAGATTCTGGTACTACCTTTGCAATATTGCCCTCTATTCTTACAGATTCAACGTGAGAACCAAAAGGACAAAAACCGTCTAGAGATTGCTCAAGAACAATTTGAGACCATGCCTCTAGCTTGTTTCTTGTGCTTAGCCATTCAATGCCCTCTTGATCTTCTATTATATCAAATTCAAAGGGGCGACGCAATGAATTTATTATAAGGTGGCAATCATTTAGAAAGGAGTAACATACGGCCTCTAGGCTATAGCCTATAACTATATCTTTACACTTCATTGTATTATTAGAAACACATCCTATAAAGCATCCATTCCTTTTTAGCACTAAAGGGCTCCATGTTTGATGCTTTTCTATAGTCTGGCAATATAGGTAGCAGACCCCTGGCTAATCCAGAATCACCTGAAGCATCGACACCTGCGTCGGACGGACCTGCGTCGAGCCCTCCATCTGCGGGCTCTTCAACCCTTCTATTAATACACGCTGCTTCCTCAATTGCCTCAACAATAGCATTGGCTATGTTTTCTACATTTTCATTTCGGCCGAAGCCTCTCCCCAATTCTCTTCTTACGGCGCCGTTATCCATAAGCTGAGAGTAACTTGCTTCTACTGACCGAGGACCAATTATAAAAACCATACCACCCGATCGGGACATTGCCATCGCCGCAGTGTGCTCATCAAACAAGTCACCTTGGCCGCGTTCGTCACCTAACACAACAACTATCCTATGAACATATCTACTTAAATCTGTAGTGTGAACAGGGTTTAACCCGGGGCGATTAGTTGCCCACTCGACCTCGTCTGGAAAGCCATCATTGTCCCAGTCTAACAAATCGTCTGTAAAAAATTTACCGATTGCATCATATGTATTCTCTGATGCGCCACCCTGGTTTAAGAGATTGCCTGCAATCTGCCCCTGAAGAGCAACAACGGCACCTCTCATGTCCTCTACTGGTGGGACCGGAGGATCTTCAACACCCGGGACGCAATTGTCTGCAAAGGCTTGGAGATAGGGATCTGGCATGTCATCATTACCGACCACTGCCAACATATAGCAGACGTCTTGAACTCCCTGTGCATGTAGTATAGAAACCGTATCTCTTGTTGCATTAAATGCGGCGAACAATTCATCGTCCTGCATGGAGCCAGATACATCAACCACCATCATTACGGCCACACTTCCTTGTTGAAAGTTCTCGTCCGCAACACCATCGCAATCATCATCTTCTTCGTTACATCGCTCATTACGTGGCAGTATTTCTTCCTGACACTCAAAGTATCCGTACTCTTCCTCCCCATCTCTTCGACGTGATTCACAAATTGCAAGGCCTAATCTGCATTCTCCACCAACATAGTTTGGGCCATCTTCCCTTCTTTCAAAGGTTTCAACCTCGCCTGTCCCGGGATTGGTCGCGCATAGAGATGTCAGTGGTCCGCCGCCCGGGCCTTCATCAATAAAGTTGTCGCAATCGTCGTCTAGACCATTACATGTTTCTGGTTGAGGGACATAGAGCGGATTTTCACACTCACAATCTCCTGCATCTTCATCAATCGCACCGTCACAGTCGTTGTCTTCAAAGTCGCACAACTCTTCTGGTAGAGGGCCGCACTCATCGCAGGCGTTCAACAAGCCTTCATCAGTGGATTCATCACAATCGTTATCAATACCATCACACTCTTCGACTGGAACTTCTCCACACTGTTCGCAGGCATTTAGCACACCTTCATCTACGGACCTATCACAGTCGTTATCAATGGAGTCGCACTCTTCTTCTTGGGGTAAAACTTGATTTTGGCAATCTCCATATTCATACGCTGTGATAACCCCAGCGTCTGTATTTATCATAACCTCTTCGCATAAAGATATGCCGCTACGACAGGGGCCATTTTTATCTGTGCCCCTAGAGCCTGTATAGCAAGATTTAGATAAGATTTCATTTTGTGATAGAGGCGATTCGTTTAGCCTACCATCGCAATCGTTATCGATGGCATCGCAAACTTCCATCCTAGGAAATACGACTGGAATGCAGTCACTCCACTCTGTCTCTCTGCAGACTCTTTCGCCTTGAGCACAAGGACCCTGTAAGCCTGGGATTTCACACTCCTCCACAAGACCCCATCTAGGGCAAACCAAAGGTGGAGGAGCTGCATCGACAATCATGTCGAATCTCATCCTAGCATCTACAATATACACAAACTGGTCAACGGGCCTAGGCCTTGCGTCGCGAGGGATTAGAACAACTCTATCATCCCCCTGTTCCACGAACGTAGCTCCTTTGTCCCCCAAAGAGATACTTGGATCAGAACTTGTGCTGTCCTCACAGGCAACAATAAAGATTGCCAATATCACAAAAATCAATCTCATCTTTTATTTACCCCGCTCCAGCAAAGACACCAACAACATAGTTTTCCAAAACAATGTAAAAGACCTTGCCTTTGCATTCTATCTTCTCAATCATCGCCCTATCCACCAAGACCTCACTTCTTTCTCTGTTTCTTTTCAGACCAAGAAGCTGGTTCGAGCAGTCAGGTGCGACGGCAACTAAGGTTGCTAAAATATACCTGTCCTCTTCCGGTTGGTAATCTTCTGGCAGCAACACACCACTATTGTCTTCTTTCTTTTCAGCGAAGTGTGGAACAATCTGGATATGTCGATTAGCTGGTGAGAGGACGTTTTCTCTAAACATTTCGGCCCACCGTCTTTTTAACATGATTAAAAAAGTCAAGGAGCTGCTCCATGTCTGTCTCGTTCTTCATTAGACGGTAGGCTCTAACTGCCATTCGCATCTCTTCTTTGGTGAGCCAGCCATTGTCAACATAATTTTGCCGAAGGTCTCGCTTTTGATCCTTGTACGGCTCCATCGCATCTTCAATGGCTGCGAGTGATTCAATATACTTTGTGATATGCTTTTCCTTTTCAGCAATATCCTGATTAGTAATAACGCGTAAGTTGTTGGTAGTCATATTTATTCCTTTCATTTCGATACTACGTTAATAGTATAACTACATTTTAAAATAAAATCAAGTGTTTTTTAAAGAAAGTTTACTGTGCACTCTCCACCAGCGCAAGCGGCCTCAGCACTCAGGTTAGTGTCGTCTTTTGTTTCTGTCACCTTTGTTAAGTCAACACCCTTTAAAGATTCAAAAAGCGCCTCGTAAGTTTCCTTTGAGCAATCCTCAAACGGAGCCTGCTTGTAGGTGCCGCCGTCGTATGGCAAAACAGCTAAGCCAGTGTAAGAGCCTCTGTTCTCCCACATCCACTCGCCAACGTCTGGCCACTCTGCTTCCTTTACAGAGATTGTGGCAGATACGTTGTGGTGGTTTGGACCTTTCCTATATCCAGCGTGAACCCACTCTTCCGTTACCTTCTTAACTCTCTTTAATAGCTGCAAAGCGCTTTCAGTTCTGAGCACCGCACCCTCTGGAGACTTTTGCGGGACAGAGATAACTGCTGTATCATGAGGACTAAAGTATTCATCCTCTACAAGCTCTGGGTGATTCTGGTTTAAGTAATTATAAATGGCTTCATTCTTACCAACTCTTACTCTTCTAATATAGAAGTCATTATGCCAAGCATGAATACCACTAGATGTGCCCAAAACTAGAGATGTTGTGCCAGCAGGCTTAACTGCAGTGCACCTAGATGCAGCGTTGATTCCGATTGCTTCTGCCACTCTGGCGTTCTCTTCCTTAACTATATCTGCTGACTCTTTCATGTCAAGGTCCAATACATTTCTAGATGCAATGCCTGTCATACTCACACCTAAGAGTGCGTCTCGCTCGCAGTTTGCCTGCCATGCAGGTCGCAAGTAATGAAAGTCTGTGTATCCTGCCTGGAGAGTTCCAATGAAGCTTGCGACTCTTGCTCTCTCGTTTAGTTCTTCCTGGGTCTGAACATCGCTAACATTTATCTCTGTTAAGTTGCACATCTGGCAAGACTTCAAAGATATTTCATGGCATGGGTTAAATCCTCTTTCCTTATCGTTTGTAAAAGAGAAACCAGGCTCACCAGCTCCAGAAGCTTTAATTCTTTCCCATAGATCTAGGAAAGTTTCCTTTTCAATTCTGTGTCTCATTAAGACAACAGAGTTGTTAGCTCTGCCTCTCTGTGCATTCTTTTCCCACCAGTTGCCAGACTTTGCAGCTAGCATCTCATTGTCGTTGGCAGAGAAGAGAGAAATCATTGCTGCTCTTCTAATGCCACCTGAAAGGACTGCGTCTGCTAAGTGACACATGATATCGTGGCACTCGATAGGAGTTAGTCTTTCACCATCACTCTTATCCTCTAAAATACCTTTAACCTTAAGCAAGCACTCCTTAAGAGGCTGTGGGCCTGGGGCTTTACCACCGGACGTAATTAATCTCTCGCCCTTTGCTCTGATGTTCCCATAATCAAATCTGATGTGAGAGGTTCTAATACCAAAGTAGGTCTCCATCAGCGCCTTCACTGCATCGGCCCAACCTTCAATGCTGTCTTGAATTAAATACCGGTAAGTTCTTTTAGAGGTTGGCTTTCTGATTTCTGGCAACTGCTCAACATGGTGAGTCTGCACTGAATATCCCACTCCGCATCCGGATAACAAAAGAAACATTGTTTCATTAAACGCTCGGTAATCATCAACTGCCAAAAAAGAACAGTTGAACATTCTTGATGGGTTAATCTCAATGGGCTTTCCCCCAAACTGCATTGAGCGCATTGAAGGTAGAACCTTCTTATCAAATACTAGCTTATAAGCTTTCCTGATCTGTAGTTCCATCTCGGGATACTTTTTAAGGTGCATGTTCATGTTTCTAGTTACAAGTTCTTCCCAGGTTTCTCTTCTATTCTGCTCCGGTAAAAAACGAGCATACTTCATATGCACGGTTATGTCTGATAGTATTTGATTCGATAATTCCATTATGTTAGTTCTCCTTCTTAAAGTCTTTATATTTTTCTCTTAGCTTCTGCATTTGCTTCTTAGCTGAATTTTCAAGTATGTCTTCGACAGATTCATTTGTTTGTGGCAGCACTTTGATGTTAACATTACTCGTGTCCATGAAAATTGGATATACTAATCCATCTGGCCCATTTCTATTCTTTGCAATAAAGATGCGACCACCATTTGTATTCTTGTCTTCAATTGTTCTTGAGACAGTAAAAATAAAATCTGCAACGAAGCACTTGTTGAACGCCTCGGAAATTGCTTCCATGGTTATAACTTCCGCGTTCAATCCGCTTCTATTTGTTTGAGAGGCAGTCCAAACTGGACACTCATTGATTTGAGCGATTCCTCTCAACTCCTCATAAATAGTTTCTAGTTGATGTCTTTTCTCATCTTTTTGAGAAGAAATTGGCCGAAGCAGGTCTCCATAGTCTACAATGATAAGGTCAGGCTCAAAGCCACGTAGTTTCATCTTCTCCAAGTGAGCTTTGAGAGTTTCTACGCTAGCGGATCTGGTTGGATACTCCTTTACGATTAGCTTACCTTCAATATCCTGAATCTCTTCGTATATCTTTTCCTTAAAGGACATCATATTGGAGAGACCAACGCCTGTGATACAACTATCGTAACGACCAGCGACAACAGTATCGGCTAATTCTAAAGTATAATGAATTACATTCTTCCCGGCCTTAAGGGCCTGGGCACCTAAATGAACTAGTGCCATTGACTTACCGGCTCCAGTAGGAGCGATACAGACACCAAGTTCGCCTTTGCCCAGGCCCCCCTTACAGAGTGTGTCAACTTCGGACCACCCTGTTGTCACAGGATCTCTTTCTTTAATCTCAAATCTCTTTTCAAAGTCTAGAAAGTAATCATAACCAAAATTGTTGTCACTGCCTAGTTTGATAGCAGTATTAATAATTGTGCTTACCTCTTCAAACGAAGACCTTTTGATAAGATCAACCGACTTGATTAGAGCTTCTTTGAGCTTCTGCTTTCTACAAAAATCTAGAGAGACATCCTTAATATACGAAGAGCCCTCTGGCTGCAACTCAGATGATAAAACTCTTGCATAGTAATCCCTAATTAAGACCTGAATTGAATCAGACTCTTTAGAGATGCCAGTTCTGATGATAGACTTCATAATCTTGCTAGTAGGATGAACACCATACTTTCTACGATAGTCTACAATTCTTTTGACAAAGACGCGAAGATGCTTTAGTTCCAAGAAGTTAACATCTAGAACCTCAAATATTTGGTCTGCAAATGGCCTGTCCACCAAAATTAGGTGGCACAAATCCTCTTGAAAGGTTTTTCCAAAGTTGGAAAAGTCTTCCCGTTCTTGTTCTGACATATCTTACCTTTTTTAAATTATGCTCTATAGTATCACAAGTATCGCTAGAATACAAGCAATTTAAAATTAGAAACTGATCTGTTGAAGCTTTCAAACAAAGAGTTTAAGGAAATCTCTCCAATCCCATCTTCATGCATCAGCTTTCTAAGACTAGTCTTGTTAAACTCTGGCACATGCATCTCCAAAGTTTTATTGATTCTGGTTCTCCCTTGCACTGAAATCGAGGGAGCATACAACTGCATCAGCTTATAGTTGCTCTTAATTGTATCAACTTCCTCGAGAACTTTATTATAAACTTTTAGTCCAGTCTCTTGTCTCTCACAATATTCTATGACATCATCAATATAACACTCTTTGTCCTCAGAGAAGAAAGGGAAGCGCTTTGCAACTGTTGGCAACCCTACACCAGGGACACCTCTTAAGTTATCGCTGTTATCTCCCGCCAAGGCTCTTGCTAAGGCAAAGTTTCTAGGGTGAATATTGTACTCTTCAATAACCTTTTTCTTATTTAAGACCTGATCTTGTGTTGGTCTGTACAGAATAGTCTTATCGTCTAAAAGCTGGAAGAAGTCTTTGTCACTTGACACTATAACTTTTTGCCAGTCTGAAAAATGGTTAGACTGAGTAATATGCGATATTACATCATCCGCCTCTACTCTTGGCTCCATAAACTGAATTATAGGAGTTTGATTAAGATACTCTATCGCTCTCATTTGCTGCCAAATTTTGTTTTCAGCCTCTTGTTCTTCAGTAAGATGGCGGATATCCCTATTCAGCCTGATGGGCTTTCTGCCTTGCTTATAGTTTTTATTTTCAGAGCGCCTCTTTTGTGAGCCGCCTTCACCATCCCAGACTACGATTGTCATGTCTGGCTGGATGACTCTTGTCAGCTTGTTTAAAATCTTTAGAAAACCCTTTGAGCCACCAATTGGCTGACCATTTGTTGACAAACTTGGGTCTACAATATAAGATCTCAAAAACTGATTATGAGCATCTATAATCATTAATCTATTCATATCTATCCTTTTAAGAAAAAGCTCCGGTGATACCTTGAGAGAGTTGGTATCACCGGAGCGAAGTTGCTAAGGGCTAAACGGAGGATCTATTCCTTAGCAGGCGAGTCTTCATTGCTTTCATAATAGTCGGCTGCATTTCCTGTTCTATTATTGAACTTCATTATAACATCTTCATCGATGATTTGCAACACTCTTTTACGAAAATCTTCATTTTCTAATTCTCTTAGCCAACCCTTCCTCTGAAACTTCTTTTCTGTTCCATCGGCCATAACAAGAGTAAACCATGCCCCCGATTGCTTAAGGTTGTCAGAAATTTGAATCGCATCAAACCAACTCTCTTCGTCTTGAACACCAACACGATCCACCTCTCCCCAAAGGATCTTAAAGTTACAGTGACGTCCAGCAGTTCCAAAGCGAGACTTTTCAAGCTTTGCCTTAACCTCTGAACCAATCCTGAAGCCATTTTCATCCTGAACGAAAGACGCCTTGGCCTTTCTACCAGTTAGCCAGATACGCAAAGAATATGCATAATGCATTGCCTTGCCACCCGGAGTAACATATGGAGTTGTCATTGCTTCTGACGGAGACCTAGTAATGTTTGTCTTTAACTGATTCAAAACTAAAAGAGTTGCCTGGTTATTTGCAATAGGGACAGTCAACTTAGACATGCCCTTTGACAAGATTCTAGCCTTTACTGCCATTGAAGACTGAGGATTAAAGTCGCCCTCAATATCCGAAATAGCTGGGGTCAAAGCTAGTGAGTCCCAAATAAACAGCCACTTATTGCCAGTTGCAAGTAGTTCTTCGATTGTTTCTAGAACAAACTCAACACTCTCTGCCTGAACATACATTAATCTGTCCAAGTCACATCCTGCGCGCTCTAGAAAAGAAGGATCAATTGCGGACTCTGAATCAAAGTATACAACATCAATTCCCATCTTTTGAGCGTTAGCAGCGATCTGTGTAGCCATATAAGACTTGCCAGTTGCCTCCAGACCTGCAATCTCTACAATCTTGCCAACAGGAATCCCTGCTAGGTTTCCTTTACAAATAATAGAGTCTAACCATCTAGACCCTGTAGGGATCCATTCCTTGACCTGAGTAGGATTATCTTCTGATAGGCTATGAGCTACCTCGTGTCCAGCTTTCTTATTGATAATCCTACGCATCTCATCCATTGAAATTTTGCCTGGTTTAATTTTACTCACTTTTGATACCAATTTAAATCACCAAACCTATTCCACACTTACTAGCTCTACCTCAAAATTAAGGTTCTTGCCAGCCATAGGGTGATTAAAGTCTAGAGTTACAGTGTTCTCCTGAAGTGAATGAATCCTAGCTGCAAACTGCTCTCCGTTCTGCGCTACGCCAGTAACAGTCTGTCCAGCATCTAGATTTCCAAAATTCTCAAACATCTCTTCTGGAACAGTCTGGAATGCATTTGGATCTACTGGTCCATATGCCTCGTCTGGAGTTAATGTCACTGTCTTTGTTTCTCCAATGGTCATACCATCGATTGCAGAATCAAAGCCCTGAATCATTTGTCCTGCTCCAACTTCAAATGTAATTGTTTCTCCTCGGCTTCTAGAGTTATCAAACTCTGTGCCATCGTCAAATGTCCCCACATAATGAACATTGACTGTTCTTCCCTTCATTGCCTTACGCTTCTTTCCCATTTTTAATCCTTTCTTAAAAAAAGAGGCACCTATAGCCCGTGCCTCCCTGCGGCTTACTTTAGTTATTTAACAAGTCATTAAACGCTGCCTCGACAGCGTCTGAGCTTGTATTGTTAGTGTTGGTTGTTGTAGTTTCGTTTGTTCCAAACTTTTCAACCTGAGAGTTAGTGTTATCTCCGTCTAGGAATGCATCGAGCAATCCTTGAACTTCCTCTGTTGACTTTCGCTCAAAGAGCTGATCCATATCAGGCACAGTCTCCAAAAGTTCAGCACACCGCTCATCACCGCCAACAGCATCATCACACAGCACTGTCTTGCGAGGACGGGCACGAATGTCAGTCCTAGGAAATGAAGCACCTGCTGGCTTTCCATACATAACCTTTAGATCATTGCCGCTCTCTGGATCTGTAATATCACCATAATCGGGATCGAGAACAATTGTTAAAAGATTCTCATAGGCCATCTTTCCATAGCCCCAAACTCTAACTCCCTCATTTTCCTCTCCTCTAACTAAAACAGGGGAGAAGAAGCGCTGCTTAGCAAATAGTTGCTTTGCCATTCTCTTGCTCTCTTCAGTTCCCTCATTCCACAACTTGTTACCAAAGTTACAAACTGGGCAGTCATCTCCAAAGTTTCTCTTTGGGCACAAGAATCCACCTTGTGCTACGTTATAGTGAAAGAACTTTTCCTTGAAAGGATCGCCATCAGGAGTTGGAACAATACGAATATTGTTTTCTCCTTCTTGCGGTTTCCAAAAATCTGTTCGTTTGCCATCACCTCTACCGGTAACAGCGTTGAGCTTTGCTCGCATCTTGTCTAAATCAAGAGCCATAATATACCTCCTATATTGTTTTTATGCTCTACTGGCTAAAGCAGGTCGGTGAATCTCCCGACCAACTGTTTATAATATACCAAATGTTTTTGTGTCTGTCAAGCGTTTGTTACACTTTTTTAAAATAATTTTCTTTTCTTCTGTTGTTAGTTTGTACCAAAAGGCTATCTCTTCAAGAGTTCTTCCACAGCCAGTGCAATGTCCCATTTCTTCATTGTAGGTGCACTTCTTAATGCATGGACTCACCTAGACCTCTTGAACGTGCGAAGAGTAACAAAGGACGTAGGCATACTCTGTGTCATAATCTGTTGAAAATATACCATAACTTGCCTTTGTATCCTTTGCTGCTTTTTCTTTTACTTGATTGACTATTTTCCTGTGGAGGTTCTTATCTTTCTTAAGATTCTCTTTAGGAACTCCATAATAGTATCTGGTTTCCCTTATATTGTCAAGAGGAAAAAATAACTTTTCTTCGCCTGTCTCAATGTTTAAGATTCCGAAAGTGCAGATTCTCGCTGTCTCAAATGGAGATGAAAATGTATCAGATACAGAGTCCACATGATCAAAAAAGTTTATCATATGAAATGTCGAACTTATCATGTCGTTAATAGAATCATGATAGCCTAAAATAGAGGCATCTTGAACTAGAGGGTCAAGTTCCTCGTTTGAAATAATAAACATTTTATTAAAGACACTAGATCTTGTGTACTCTTGCAAAACACCAAAAACCATTCTTTCTTGCAGTCTCTTTTTCTCACTAAGAAGATCTATTTCCGGCCTAATATAAAGTATGCTAACATCACACTTTTTGTGCAATTGTTGTAGCACTACAAGGGCTGCAGCTGAAACTACACTTGCACCGCAAACAATGAATAGGGCCTCGCCCTCTGCTTTTCTTAGTAGGGTTTTGACTCCGGGAGGAGTCTTTTCATACTTTTCTGGATTGTCGTACTTTTTGATCTTTTGATACCTTGCCTCTTTTTTTTCTTCGTGGTCAATTTTATAAACCTCGTACTGAGGATATTTCTCTATTTTCCTGGCAATGTTACAAGCGACAGTTCCAAGTGCGACTATTGTTTCCATTCTAATTCCTTTAAATCACCGAAGTTTTTACCAATGCTAACATTTATACCATATTTTCCAAGCCTTGTTTCACTAAAAGTGTTAATTATCTGTGATAGTTTACTTTTCTCATCGGCGCTAAAATCAAGCACAATAGAGTCATGCATAAGGAAAGCAATTCTTGATTTCATGCCTGATAATAGCTTATAAATCTTTGTAGCTTGCTCAAGACAAACATCGTTTGATGTTGACTGTAAAGTATAGTTTACACAATGATATTCATCACTATCGATCTCTCTTTTAAATGGTGTTCTCACTGCTTTACCGTTCCAAAACTTATTTTTAATAATGTCTCTATCAAAAGTATTTGATGACACAGAATCATTGGACGCAGGATTATACAGCCAAGCAAAAAACCTTTTTTTTGCCTCGTCTCTTGATATATTGTTGTACACGTTTTTAGCGTTCCATTCGTGAATATCCAATTGTGGCTGATCCAGGCCCAATAGAGCAATCAAAGTTCTAATCTCTGCGCCATTCATATCAATCTCAACAAAAAGGTCGTTTTCAGGGACGATATATTTTCTTAGTTCTTTATCCAGAGTTAAA
>MDTE01162192.1_pt1 | contig 13031 bp, 9 predicted proteins | sample 811231 | NCBI WGS metagenome assembly MDTE01 (sample SAMN05326651, study PRJNA326480) | marine metagenome | isolation source: seawater | place: Indian Ocean: Red Sea | collected 2010
CCTTAGACTCAATATAGATAATTTAGGGCACGCTACCACTAGAAATGCTACTTTGATACAAACAGACGGAGATGGAGCGGTAATATGGGAGTCTACCAATTTCACAGTCAATGCATCATCCAACGCGGTCATAGACCTTGGCTTCTACCCCGAGGGGAGCGAAAACATAGGAAACTGGTCGTTGTACTACCAGAAAAGAGTCATAGACACCTCTACCTGGGTGACAGAGTCTGTTGAAAGGGAAAAAATAGATGCAAAAACGGGGGAATCATCCCTACTCCCCTTTCCCAACCTGGCATTGACATTAATAGCGATGCTGTTCGCTGCGAAAAAGAAGAATCCAAGATCACATTCTTGATATTTAATATTGAACCATATCATCTTATATCTCAATCACTTCTAGCAAAAATATGAATTTGAAACCGACAGACTACGACTTTGGAGTTCCAGAAAACTATTCGTTTGCGTCAAAAATAACCTGCGCCGATGAAAAAACCAGACAAATGTTTGTTCTTGGATATGGGCACATGCTAAATTACAACCATGAAGAAGCAATTGCTTGTTTTATGAAATGCACAGAACTAGATCCCAACTGTGCGATGGCTTGGTGGGGAATTGCGTATTGTGTATCATCTAACTACAACTGGGCCCCAGGCCTCGGTTCCGGATATGATGCTATCCAACAGGCTCTTGCTGTTATGGGACATTGCACAGATTTGGAACAGGATCTAATCACCGCACTATCGACGAGGCACACAAAAGAGGCTAGAGATTCTGCAGACCCATCCGTGCTCAACATGGGTAACAGCCCAGAACTAAACATCGCGTTCGCAGAAGCCATGGCTCCCATCTATGAAAAGTACAAAGGAAATCTGGATGTTACGGCAATATACGTCGAAGCACTCATGAATTTGAAGGCTTGGCAATTGTGGGACAAAAACACGAAAACGGGAGAAATCACACCCGCAGATGAGAACACACTCCTATTGGTCAAGATAATGGAGGATACGTTTGAGCAGTACGATGAGGCCAAAGTGCATCCGGCATTGTGTCATTTGTACTGCCACGCACTCGAACTGTCACCCTTCCCAGAGAGGGCCCTTCCAGCAGCTGACGTCCTGAGAACAAGAATGCCAGGTCTCGGACACTTAGTTCACATGCCATCTCACATAGACGCCTGGGTCGGGCAATGGAAAGAAGCCATAGAATGCAATATAGCAGCAGTAGAAGCCGATGATAAATACGTGGAACTAACTGGTAATGAATCCCAGTTCTACAAATTCTACAGAATGCACAATCATCATTTCGTGGTATGGTGCGCTATGTTCGATGGGCAATACGAAACCGCTCTGAAATATGCTCGAAAAGCAGTAGACACACTACCAGTAGGCGACGAAAATGGTGGTGTGAAATTTATGCTTGCAGGTATAATTCCAATGGGGGCTATATTTTTGGAATCATACGTCACAATGCCATGGCACGTCATGATCAGGTTTGGAAAGTGGGAGGAAATTATCAATGAACCTATGTACGACGACAAAGATGCGTTCCCTGCCACTATTGCCACACAACATTATGCAAGAGGAGTGGCCTATGCCTCCATGGGTTTGGTTCCCGAGGCGGAAGCAGAACAAGCACTGTTCAAAGAGGCTCTGCAAAATCCTGCCCTAGTTGGTAGAATGATGCATAACAACTTCATGTATCAAGACCCAAGCGAAGGACCTTCGATCCTGAACGTAAATGCATCCATATTAGAAGCTGAAATAGAATATAGAAGGCAATACCTCGCAAAACAAAACGGTAAGGAACACGACTTCACCGCTGCATTCGATGAGCTTAGAAGAGGCGTGGACCTATCTCTAAATCTAGCATACAACGAGCCATGGGGCCAGATGCAGCCTGTTAGGCACATTCTAGGTGCCTTACTACTAGAACAGGGGCACATCGATGAGGCCGAGCAAGTATACAGGGACGACATCTCTCTGTGGAAGGACAACATGTGGGGCCTTCTTGGCCTAAAATTGTGCCTAGAAGCAAAAGGGGATACTACTGGGGAACTAGAAGAAGTCACAAAACTATTCAATGAGAGAAGCTCCAGGGCGGATATTATACCCACCAGAACTTGTTATTGCGCACAGCAAGTGGTCAAGGACGATTGTGGCTGCTGTTAGTCGGCGGATACAGGAACATTTGCGGGATCATTCTCGTCTATCAACTGATACTTACCCAAGTGCCGGATGAAACTGTAATGATCTGGGGACATGATGTCTTCTATCTGTGACTCGAACATTTTTTCGACGACTGCGCCCCTTGTTCTGAAAAATGCCAACTCGAGTGATATGCCAATCAACGTAGCTATGTAGAGTACTAACACCACAGTCATTGCGAAGAATGAGGGGTCTGACAGTGTTCCGTCCCTTATGGTGGAGGATAGTGCTATCTGCCGAGATAGTAGGAAGATTAGGCCAACACCCACCCAAGGTCCGATCAGTTGTTCTACGAAGCTGTCTGCAGGTATGACTTTCCGATTTCGAGCATCAATGAAAACTAGTGATCCACTGGTCGCGGCCCTAATTATGGAAATTGCAGCTACCAGAATGACGTATACACCTATGGTAATAATGGCAATTGTGGTAAACGAGAATGAAAGGTAGGATACAATAAGATATGCAAACACACCTAGGAGGACCGTGATAGGTAGTCTATGAATAGCTGCAATTACGGGTTCAGGGGGGCGTGTCGGGTCTCCAGGTCTGTCCATCCATACGACATCCCAGCCAGTAGTTTTCTTCACCGCTTTCAATACCAAAAGTAATAATTTTTTTTCAATTAGAATCCATTCGAAGAATCTTGTAACAGGTATCAGTGGGATAAACACGAACCCAGCTGGTATGCTTAGAATGGGCCATACGACCAAGGAAGGGACCAGTAAGAAATGCCTCATATCAAGTGGATGCAACATGTCTGTTTCTATTCTAGTCTGCCTCTCTATATCGATCTCGTATTGTCGTGCTGTTCTGTCCAATTCTTGCCTGAAATCCTTTATTGGGTAGCCTGAGTCTATCACGGAAGTGAACCTTTCTTTGTAATGGAGATGCTCAGGTTCGTTCCCTATCCACCAAGACCAAAGGACCCTCAATGGTACTGTTAGTAGGACTGGTATAATCAATATGAGGATGGCCGACAATATACCATCAGAGTGTGTCGCCACAATGGCATCTCATTGGGTGCTAGAGTTGAATCTATCCTCAACTTTTGCCCAATTCACAACATTCCACCAAGCATCTACGTAATCTCCCCTGCCAGGTCCGAATTTCTTGTAGTATGCATGCTCCCATACGTCGACACCTAGTATAGGCATCTTGCCACAACCAACCCCATTCATGAGGGGGTTGTCCTGGTTAGCAGTACTGCAAATAGACAACGAGCCTGAGTCGCTGCATAGCCAGGCCCAACCGGATCCAAACCTAGTGAGGGCGGCTTTCTTGAATTCTACCTGGAAATTTTCAAAAGATCCAAAATCCCTGTCGATCGCTTCGATTAATTTACCTCCGGGAGGCGTGGAATCCTCAGGGATACACATTGACTCCCAGAAAAAACAGTGGTTCCAATAGCCACCACCGTTGTTTCTTACTGGGGGGTTATCGGCACAAACGGATAGAATATCTTCTATTGTGAGGTTGGCCAATTCACTTCCTTCAATAGCAGCATTCAGGTTTTTTGTGTATCCTGCATGATGTTTGGAATGATGGATTTCCATGGTTGTAGCATCCAAGTGGGGTTCGAGGTCTGAGTAGCCGTAATCTAGGGCAGGTAGTTCAAAGGTCATACCCAACCCTAGTGGAGGGTATTCAATAAGGTGTCGAGGGGAAATATAACTGACCATGGACACCATGCCTCAACATGGCTCGCATATTGGCCAACGATGGCATAGATGAAAAATCCAAATCCAAGCTTGAGAAAATAGGTCATACCGTGAATGTAGAGAAGATAAATCAAGAACAACTCATTGATGCGGGATTACAAGATTTCGATTGCATCATAGTCAGATCCGCCACAACCTTGGATGGGACGATCCTAGAAGCTAACACAGGAGGAGATTCGAAACTCAGGCTGGTGATAAGAGCGGGTGTGGGTCTGGATAATATTGACATCAAGTCTGCAGAGTCTCTGGGTTTAACGATCAGGAATACCCCAAACGCATCGACGAACGCTGTTGTAGAATTAACAATCGCTCACTTGATTAGTAATTCAAGGAGTTTTATCGGTGCAAACCTAGATATGCGCGAGGGGAAATGGACAAAGAAAAATTTGGTTGGGACTGAATTATCTGGAAAGAATTTGGGGTTAATCGGATTTGGGAGGATTGCTAAAGGGGTGGCTAGGATAGCTCAGACCCTGGGCATGAAGGTCCATACCTATGATCCATTTGTGACTGATCAGCAATCAAATGAATTGGATGTGACCTTTCATGACACCATCGAATCTTTGTTCTCTTCCTGCAGCCATATAAGCGTGCATTGTGCGATGACTTCAGAAACCAAAGGTATGGTCAATGCAGGCCTTGTTAGAAGAATGCCCGATATTTCCCCCAATGGCGTTCGATGCGGTAGGCACATTGTCAATTGTTCCAGGGGCGGGATAGTGAATGAAGATGATATGCTGGAATTGTTAGAATCCGGGTTCCTGACATCCCTTGGGATCGATGTATTTGAGAATGAGCCGTATGCTAACCCTAAGTTGTCCGCACACAGAAGCGTCTCGTCTACACCACACATTGGGGCCGCTACCATAGAGGCACAGGAAAGGATAGGCGAAGAGATAGTATCAATCGTCAGTTCCTTCTTCAATTAAACCAAGTTATGCATTTTTGATAATCCATCAGAATATTCCTGAAGTAAATCCGGTATCTCTATGTCTTTTATTTCTGATTTTAGGGATACGTTTAGTGATTTTTTCTCTTTCCACACCATTGTATTGAACTTAACTATGGATTGGGTTACCTTTGATCTATCGTGCAAGTCATAACCCAGCGGCTCGGGATAGACGTCAACCCTCATCGTGCTTTCATTGTACAGTGTTGTGGAGAGATGATGGCAGAACAATGGGCAAACAGGTGAGAATATTTTCAGGCAACCTCTCAATACTGAATGTATGGTCCACAAGGAGCTTGATTCTGAATCATATAATCTGCTTTTTGCCAATTCCATCCAGTGACTGGAGAATATTCCAGTCATAAACACCTTGAGCTTCTGAGTTGCAGAATAGATATCGATACGCCTCCAATCTTCGATAGTCTCCCTTATGAGATTGTCATATTCCGAGAGTATCCATACATCTTCGGGCTTGATCACACTAGGTTTCTCATCTTCTATTGGGAATTGGCTGGCAAACCTTGCAACATTGTAGATCTTAGTTAGTATTCCAAAATACTTGGATTCTATTTCTTCCGGGTTTATGTGAAAATCGTCACCAACCTGGGCGTCAGCAGCCTTCCATAGCCTAAAACACTCTGATCCGATCTTATTCGCTCTAAGTCTAACTGATTTTCCATCTGGCCCCCTTATCTGCCAAGATCCGGTCTTTCCAGAGAGACCGCAGTCCAATACGGAATTGGCGTCAATCCCATTCCCCCAGGATTTGGACATTTTACGCCCCCAAGGATCCATGCCTAATCCATCAATCCATACTGATTTGAAACCCGGTTGATCAAGGAGGTGAGCACTCTTCAGTAGTGTGTAATATAGCCAGGTTCTGACTATTTCTTTGCCCTGTGGTCGTAAAGCCGTAGGATACGCCCTTGCGAAGTTAACATCATTTTTACCATAGCCGGAGACGAAAAGGTTGGAGTTTGATGAATCCATCCAGGTGTCGAACACCTTTTCTTCACCTGAGAATTTGGTATAACCCAGTTCCTCAATAGACCCAAGTATTTCTCGAGTCTCCCTGTCTATCGCAAAAGAACCCTCGGGCGGGTCTTCGCACCATGGTCTGACATATCCACCCTTCGGTGGCACGATTAGGACATTGTCGTCATCTGTGTACCAAATGGGAATTTCGGTGTGATACCATCTTCTTCTGCTTATGGGCCAATCTATTGATATGTTTTCCATCCAATCCAGCAGCAATTGTTTGTTCCTTTCAGGTATAAACCGTATCTCGTGGGTTAATTGCTCCAATCTCTCTTGAATTCCGACCTGTTTCACATACCACTCCTTCAGTAATATGATCTCTATGGGATTCTCCCCCCTTTCACTTACAGGTATTTCTTGTTCCCTTTCTTCTAGGCCTTCCAATCTGCCATCAGACGACAACATTTCTATTGCGGCTGATCTGGCTTCTGCCACCAACATGCCCTCGAGCTGACCGGCTATCCCAGTCATCCTCCCTTCCAGATCTATTGCCTGAAATGGCTCTAATTTTAGTTCACGAAAAACGGATACGTCATTCTGATCACCATAACTGCAAACCATAAGGACGCCGGAACCAAATTCCATTTTAACGGATGGATGAGAGAGAATTTTTACTTTGTCGGATCTACCTTTAACCTTGATTGGGAGACGTGCGGTTTTACCTATCATGTCCCTGTACCTGTTGTCATCAGGATGGACTAGGACCACACCGCAAGCGCAAATTAACTCTGGCCGGGTGGTAGAAATGATAATTTCGCCACCATCTTCCAAACTCCACCTGATGTGGGCCAGATTGGTTTTTCTGGTGATTCTCTTCACTTCAGCATCTGCAATTGTTGTCCCCTCTACTGGGTCGTAAAGATTAGGTCGAAGATCCTCGATAATCTCTCCTTTGATGAGAAGATCTGTGAAAATAGATTGTGTCACAGCCCTGTACTGTGGTGAGTCAGTGTGATATTCAGTCGAGTAATCGCATGATAACCCAACCCTGATGGCCGTTTCTTTCATCGCCTCGGTATACTCGTCAATTGTTTTCTTGCATTCTTCGATGAATTCATTACGATCGAAAGTCCTCATCTTTCTCTTGTATTTTTTCTCCACAGTGAATTCTATGTTTATCCCATTTCTATCCACGCCCCAAGGGAAATACACCTCTTTCCCGAGAAGCCTTTGGCTCCTGGCTATGACATCGATCATGCTGTATTGTGCAACGGCACCGATATGCCATGTGCCGCTGGGATATGGCGGGGGAGTGTCTATGATGAAAATCTCTTTTTCGCTGTTAGCATTGAAAGTATAATCCATGGTGTTTTCGCTATTTTCTGATAGTTCCTTCAGGATCTTGTGTTCCAGGTCCACTGACCATCTCTTGTCCTCCAAACGCGGCTTAGACATGATCCCCGACCCAAGGCACTGGCCTCTACACTTGACAATTGTGCATGATGGCTAAAATCGTCATATATGCTTCCAAGTAGGAGTGGTATTGAAGCAGTTAATCCCTTTCCAATCAACATGGCGGATGCTGATGGAGTGATGTCTAAGCTCAAATCTTTCGGCACATCCACAAAAGAAATGATATTATCCAGTAAGGATGGCAAGAGGAAATTCAGTATTAACAATACTACCATGAATAGTAGTAACCTGCTAATCAAGGCTCCAGTGATCACCGTGATTATTTGTTTGATTGTGACCGGTTTTTTCCTTGGTCACTCTGGAATAAATGACTGCAGGGATGGATATGAGCCGTCCTGGTGTAGCGAAGAGTCCTCGATGAACGTGAACGGAGACCTAGAAGTGTATCTCCCACAAGGGTCCGATGTCAGTCAAAACTTGTACAGAGTGGAAGAAACATGGACAACAAACGTCATGATAATTTACGTAGAGTCGGAAGATTACAACATTACTACGGTCAGAATTCTCGAAGAGATGGATAGGGTAGAAAGGAGTCTGAATACGGTCAGGGATGATAACGGGGAAAATGACGACATAATTTATGCGTTATCCATATCTACGGTGGTAAAAGAAGTCAACTCTAGCGCTGGTAGAGTGATCAGCTCATTCGGCTCAGGGATTGCTACTGCAATTGGGAATGAAGATTTGGCGGAATCAATCAATGCGACCTTGGCGCAAAATGAAGATTTCATTGGAAATTATGACATTCCTGATGAGCAACAGCGTGTGGATCAGATTCTTGACGAAATGCCTCAAAACGCATTAGACAAACTGGTTCGAGATGTTGGTAGAGACTACAATAATGATGGTATAAAAGAGGCTGAAAAGGCAGGTTATTGGAATCGTGCCGTGATTATCATTGGTGTAGCAGACGGGATAGACCGGGATGGCGATGGTGAGGCCGATTCATCGGTAGCTGAACTTATTCAAAGGACACAGGGGATTATCACCGACGTTGCAAGAGAAAACAACTGGAACAGTGATGAATCAGACTGCATTCAGGATGCGAATTCTACGGACGGCGAGAGATGCCTAAATCTCAAAATGACTCTTACCGGTCCCGTACCACTAACCAACGCTGTTACCGAAGAATCCTTCAAATTATTTTGGAAAGTGTTCCCAATTGGAGGAATCGCAGTAGCACTTTCACTATTCTTCTTCCACTGCGATTTACTACAAACTGGTAGAATTCGGTTTGTTCAAGGGGTAAAGGTTGTTATCATATCTGGATTACCTACCCTATGCTCGGTTTTTATCACCATGGGCATTATTGGTTTTACAAACTATGAGGTGACTATGACCGTAATTATCGTAGGTCCAATAGTGTTAGCTCTAGGGGTTTCGTATGGACTTCACATAACCAATAGTTATGCTGAGAACAAGGGAACCCCTGAGGAGAAAATCAAGAAAGCATTGGACTCCACAGGGAGAGCGGTCCTTCTCTCGGCAATTACGACAATTATCGGGTTCATATCGCTTACATTCACACCCATGGCGCCTATACAGACCGTCGGTTGGTGCCTTGCTATGGGCATTGTAGTCGTCTATTTGATGACCATGCTCATGGTACCAAATCTTACAATGATTCTCGATTTGAAAAAACCCTCACACCCACCACCTAAGATATTCACAGCAGGTGTAAGTATTCCCACGAAATGGAGTAAAATTACACTTTCAGTTTTCCTAATCTTTGTGTTGATATCAGCAGGTATAAGTCGTACAAATGTAGAAGAAAATATTGACCTACTGAAGATGGCTCCCCAGAATGTAGACGCTGTTCAAAAGTTAGGGACCTACTCAGATGAGTTCGATGGCGGTCAACCGGGCTTTCTGCTAATCGAGACGGACATATCTGCAGATCCTTCACTATTCAGCGATCCTGTTCTGCTTGGGGACCCATATTCCAACTTGGAAGGTATGGAAGAACTTGAGTCCAAGTGCAACCAAGTTGAGAGCACGACCGCTCTTTCAGTCGTGTTCTTGATGAAGGCCATAGCAGTCGGAATCAATGTATCTGGTACCCCGATCAACGACGTAATAGACGATCTTCCATTACCCGATCCCGTAGATGAGCCTGTGGGCGAAGTAGCAGATATACTATTCAACAACAGTAGAAGCGGTAACGTTTCATTTTGGGGAGCTTTAGATCTACTGGACGCTCAAGAGACAGGGGGCGTTCAAGCCCAAAACTTCCTGATATACGTCTTCTACAACAGCCTTTCTCTTGAAATGAGGGAGTTCTTCATCTCCCCAGATTTCCAATCTAGCCTGATATACATAGACATGCCATTCATGGATGTCCAGAGGACCAAAGCTGCAACAGAGCAGATTGACCTTTATGCCGGCCAAGATACCTCAGGTGCCCTCACATCTTCCCCCTTGGTAGGCGTGGCCTCGATAACCATAGAGGTCAACGAACTGATCGTAGGCTCTCAATGGGATTCCCTAACGTTCGCATTATTATTTACGGTCATTACCCTTGGGTTGGTTTTCAGAGATCTTAGATTTGCACTCTTGACTACAATACCTGTCGGCTTTACCGTCGGAATGCAATGGCTAGTCATGGATTCTGGGAGTGTGACGCTCTCCCTAGTGACTGTTATGATAGGCTCCATCCTAGTAGGCGTCGGTGTAGACTTTTCCATACACATAGCCAATCGAGTGAAGAAACTTGGTGGAACGCTAGAGGCCATACAGACATCATGCGCTAGCACGGGCTTGAGCCTGTTTGAAGCTACTGTGGTCACTGCCTCTGGAATGACCTGTGCTTACCTCATACCAATACCAGCGCTAAAGCCATTCATAACCGTCATAATCATACTTCTTGTTGTAGCAGCGCTGTCCGCTCTTCTTCTCTTGCCTGCAATTTATTCATTCTTAGTTAAATCGGGAATACCTTTGACTGGTGGTTCCACCTCCATGATCATGAAGATCTCAGGCAACTTCGTCAAAGACGACCATGAAGAAGTTCAGATACCAATATATGAAGCGAAAGAGGCGTGGTAAAATATGAAATGGCTAATGAAGAGCGAGTTGGACGTGTACCCCTGGAGTCAACTCGTAGAGGATGGCTCGACCCATTGGGATGGTGTTAGGAATTACCAAGCTAGGAATTTCATGAGGGATCAAATGAAAGTCGGGGACCTTATTTTGTACTACCACTCTAACTGTAAACCACCGCATGTGGCTGGCGTGGCCAGGGTAATTAAGCAGGGTTATCCAGATCATACATCATGGGACCCTGACTCAAAATATTTCGACTCGAAATCCACGCCCGAATCCCCAAGATGGTTCATGGTGGACATAGAGCCCGTAGTCGCCACAAAACCAGTGCCTTTGGATTCAATGCGCCAAAATCCCTCTTTAGAAGGAATGCCCCTTTTGGCCCGTGGCCAGAGGTTATCGGTCCAACCTGTTGATGATGTATATTTTTACGAAATTTGTGCCATGGGCGGCCTCAATCCTGACGAGATTTGACTCAAGATTCACAAAGAGTGGGCGCGTCATTGGTGGACGGTCGTAATTACGGATGCTCACCCATCGATCTTCTCAACCCCGCTATCCCGAGGCATCCAGAGTCCCCAGTCGGGCTGCTCGCTTCCGCGCCTGACCTGATTCCCGGGTAACATAGTCACAAATTCCCTCCGGAGTTTGCCTCTATCAACCTCGATCTCTCGGGGGCGAGGTATCTCAGTTAACCGATGACACATGCGTAAATCGTCTCCGCCGCCCTCTGACTTCGGGTCACCATATTGACGATTTATGATATAGAGCACGTCACCACTCCCCCTAGCCCGCTTATCGGAAGAAGCAGTTGCATTTATACAAATCCGATTTAATCCACAGTTTCATACTTTGAGGGACAGCCAGTTTGGACCAGAGTAGCTTCGATCAACCAGCCTGCCTCATAGGCTCTGAGTTTTCCTTCCACAGCGATAGTAGTACCCTCCATCAAACCCTCGGGTACTGCTATACCGGTAGCATCAACGAATACCTCTTCCTCTACACCAGCGAGTATGAAAGTATTACCATTCTCGGATATTGATTGGGTCTTTACAACCCCTCTGACGTGAACTTCGTTGTTCTCATGGGCAGAAGCCTCGCCTAGCATTTCATCCACAGTAATCTGGGGAAGGGGTTGTGCTTGGATAAGCATAGCCAAAAGGAGAGACGACAACAAAATCCCTACAATTAGCAACCGTCCCGTTCTAGTTGTGGCCACGATCACCGGTCTAGCAGGCCATTCATCAGACTTACCTATTATTGTCTGAGAAAATACCTATTGCATCGTGAAGGTTCACTATCCCTTCCTGCTGTAATCTACGTTTTAATCCCCTGATAGTTTTCTTTACTACAGCGGGGCCATTGAACACCAGAGCTGAATATAGTTGAAGAAGAGTCGCACCTGATGTAATAGCATCCCATGCAGATTGAGGACCATCTATTCCCCCTACGCCTACGATTGGATAGTTATTTCCAGCTCGTTTGTAGACCAACCGTATTATTTCGAGGCTTCTTTCCTTAAGGGGCGCACCAGAGAGCCCCCCAGATTCGCTGAAAGCTCTACGTGACCTCGTAGAAGTAGGCTGTGGCCTAGCAGTGGTGGTATTCACTGCAACAAAACCATCGATCCCATTTTTGATGGCGATATCCACCATCATTTCTATCTCGTCGTCTTCAGCATCGGGCGATATTTTGAATAGCACCGGACGCGCCATGTCCTTGTTAGATCGGAATTCTTTGATTGAGGACAATAACCTGTTTAATTTATTGGATTCCCCTAAATCTCTTAGCCCAGCGGTATTCGGTGATGAGACATTAATCACGAACATATCCCCAAAATCCCAGAGTTGGTGTAATGTGGCTATGTAGTCCTCCTCTGGTTTATTGTCCGACATTGCGATCTTGCTGCATCCTATGTTCAGCGCTAGTGGTGTACGTGGCCAATCGCCATTCTCCTTTGTCGCCAACAGCCTCCTTCTAGTCTCAACGGCACCAGGATTGTTGAAACCCATCCTATTGACCAGTGCTCTATCGGAATCGGACCTGAACATTCTAGGTCTAGGGTTCCCCTCCTGGGGATGGTATGTTATGCCACCTCCTTCTATCCACGAGAAACCTATTGAGGGCCAAAGAGGTAGTGCCTCACATTTCTTATCCATACCAGCGGCAAGCCCAAGAGGGTGTCTGAACCTTAGACCAAATGCGTCTATGGGTAATGATGGTGTGTTATACAAACTGCTGAGTACCTTCTGTCCCGGGAACGTCGAGGCTACCTTGGATCCTATCTTCAAACTCAGAGCATGAGCATTTTCTGAATCTATGAATTTTAAGATGGGTCTTACTATGAGTCCGTATGTCATGGTCTCATTGAGCCTGTCAATGACAGGTTCTTCAAGGATTGGCGTATACGATGGATGATGAACCGGATTATGGGGTCGCGAGAATTAGCCAAGAGAATTCTCAGATCGAGGGGCATAATTTACATTGGTAGTCCAACCTTATTGAGAGGAATCAGAAAAGGCCTACTTAGTGCGACTGACTCCAATCCCAGAATTAACGTTGTTTTTGAAAGCGTACGTGAGAATGATTCAGGTTTTACATCTCTAAAATTTATGGGCGTCGAAGGGGCAGTAATTGGGACATCTGAACCCTCTGACATGGATA
>MDTE01069724.1_pt1 | contig 13030 bp, 6 predicted proteins | sample 811231 | NCBI WGS metagenome assembly MDTE01 (sample SAMN05326651, study PRJNA326480) | marine metagenome | isolation source: seawater | place: Indian Ocean: Red Sea | collected 2010
GATCGTCTATCAGAAAGATGGTGCGATTATCTGTTTTCGCAACGGTGTCCGATATGGTTCTCCCTACAAGACCGACGTGGCGAGATTTCCCTCCGGGAAGTCACGGGTGCTGTTTGGCCTTCGTCATACTCCACCAAATGAGCACCGATATCTGTCTGGGAGGATTGCTCGAGCCAGTCTTTACAACCGCGTTCTTACTGATGCAGAAGTTGCGGCAACAGCGAAGGCTACTTTCATTTCAACAGAGATGCTCGTTGCCGCATTATCCGATGTCCAGCGGAGCCAGCGAACTCAATGGAAAAAAGAAATCGCGAAGCTTACGAAGCAACGCGAAGAGATGGAGACTCGCAGGAACGAAAAGGTCCACTCGGTGGTGCCTGGCGAGCCTGGCGTGATGCGCGTCCACCTGCGAGGCAGTGTTACGGAATTTGGCGAGGAAGTCACGCCCGGTGCGCCAGCTGCAATCGCCGGACTTGACGGGGAATTCGGTTTGTCGAAAGACGCACCTGATGCCGAGCGACGAAAACAACTTGCTGACTGGATCACACACGAATCGAATCCGCTGTTTGCGCGAGTGATCGTCAACCGAGTCTGGCACTACCACTTTGGGAAAGGTCTGGTCGATACGCCTAACGATCTGGGATTCAACGGAGGTCGACCCAGCCACCCGAATTTGCTGGATTGGCTGGCCGTTCAAATTCGGCAGAACGGTTTGAGTCTAAAATGGTTACATCGGCTGATCGTGACGTCGGCCACCTATCGACAAGCGTCGGAAATTCGTGAGCGAGCCTCTGCAGCGGATGCTGAGAACCGCTGGTTGTGGAGGTATTCGCCGAGACGTGTTGAGGCAGAAGTATTGCGCGATGCGATGTTGCAAGTGGCAGGTGTGTTGAATTTGAGTGGAGGCGGTCCAGGTTTTGAAGACGTGACCATGACATATTTGTTTGGAACCATGTACTACGATCCGTTTGACGCGATAGGTGAGGAGTTTCAGCGCCGTACGATCTACCGCTTTAGCCCTCGTGGGGAACGCATGGCATTGCTCGATACCTTCGATTGCCCGGATGCTTCGACCACCGCGCCGCGCCGATCGGTGACAACCACGCCGCTCCAGGCATTAAGCCTTTTGAACAGCTCTTTCTCACTGCGAATGGCAGACCATTTTGCGGAGCGCCTCCAGCGTGAGGCTGGCGATGACATGCTGGGTCAGGTTGAGCGAGCCTGGCAGCTGGCGGTGGGACGGAAACCGACTGAGTTCGAATCCGAGCGTTCTCGTCAGATGGTTTCGCAACATGGACTCGCGACCCTGTGTCGTGCTTTGTTTAATCTCAACGAGTTTGTTGTTATCCAATGAATCGGAATACATCACATCACCGTCGCGATTTTCTTCACTGGGGTGTCTCAGGTTTGGGGGCGACTGCCCTGGTAGACTTGTTGCAATCCGATGGGCGTGCTATGGGCCATGCGCCGGCCAGAGTCGTCATACCGCGTGCCAAACGGGCTATTCAGATTTGTTTGATCGGTGGACTCAGCCATGTCGACTCATTTGACTACAAGCCGGGTCTTGCCGATCGTCATGGCAAGTCACTGGGAACGACCGAAGCACCGGATATCTTTTTTGGGCGCGTTGGATTGCTTCGCAAAAATGACTGGAAATTCCGCCAACGGGGTAACAGCGGATTGTGGGCCTCTGACATGTTTCCTCATATTTCTGGCCTGATGGACGATCTTACTGTGGTACGCTCGATGGTTACCGAATCGGCCAATCACACGCCTGCTTTGTTCTTTGAAAACAGCGGATTTGAATTCAATGGGTTTCCCTCCTTGGGGAGTTGGCTCTCTTTTGGTTTGGGCAGCGAAACCGAGAATCTTCCCGCCTATGTTGTGCTGCCCGATGGTCGTGGTGGCCCTAATGGAGGTGCTTCGAACTGGTCGAACGGCTTCCTGCCATCGCAACATCAAGGAGTAGTGTTCCGCAGTAAGTACGAAGCCGGCGCGGATACTCAGACTCACCCCGTGCGAGATCTGTTTCCGGCGCGGAATACGTCTGCTGAAGCAGAGCAGGAAATACAGCGTTTTTTGGCAGAGGTTCATTCGCAATCCCGTGAGCGGGGTGGTGGCGATCCTATTCTCGAAGCGCGCATGCGCAGCTATTCGCTGGCAGCGAAGATGCAGTTATCTGTCCCGGAAGTAAGCGATTTGTCGCAAGAGCCACAGCGGATGCTGGACGCGTACGGATTGGATCGTGCGGAAACAGCCGATTGTGGCAGCCGGTGTCTGCTGGGCCGACGCTTGCTAGAACGGGGCGTGCGTTTTGTACAAATTTATTCGGGAGGACCGATTTCAGGAGAGCCACGACTGAGTTGGGATGCTCATGAAGACGTCGTAAAGAATCATACAAACCAAGCGACCCTGATCGATCAACCAGTAGCTGCCTTAGTCCAAGACCTCAAGCAGCGAGGGATGCTCGACGACACGCTGGTGCTGTTCACCACAGAGTTTGGCCGCACGCCATTTACTCAGGCAGACGCTGACAAGGTTGGCAAGGGGCGGGACCACAACCGATATGGATTCTCGATTTGGATGGCTGGTGCCGGACTGGTGCCAGGTATGGCTTACGGCGCAACAGATGAATTAGGCTGGAAATCGGTCGAGCATCCTACGACCTGGCACGATTTGCACGCAACCATCCTGCACCTGTTAGGGCTCGATCACGAGCGGTTAACCTATTACCACAACGGTATCCAGCGCCGGTTGACCAACGTACACGGCGAAGTCATCCGAGGGATCCTCGCTTAGAATTCCGCTACGACGCAAGCAGGTCCTTGATCACTCCAGTGCTGTCTGCAAATCGCTTGCCTGGGATGCCCATGACCTGTGCGTGGGTTAGCCAAAGATTGGCCAATTCAGTCCCCTTGGCGCAGTGCACATGAAGTCCCGTCTTTAGCTGTCCTCCCCCAGATCCTGCCACCATGATTGGCAGATCGGTGTACTGGTGAGTTGCACCGTCGCCCAGTCCACCTCCAAACGTGAAGATCGTATTGTCCAGCAACGAACTCCCATCCGATTCCTGCATTCGATCCATTTTCTCCACGAGATAGGCATAGTGCTGCATGTGAAAAAGATCGAGCTGTAGCAACTCCTGTAGATACTTCTTTTGATTGTGAGACATTTGATGGTGGCTGACGGGTTCGGCAAATAGTGACTCGTAAGTCAACGATGTGTCCCAGCGCTCGGGGCCAACCATTAGCGTTGCGACTTTGGTTAATCCTGCCTGCAAGGCTGTTACCATCAGGTCGCCCATTAGCCGAATGTATTCACCTCGCGGCAGATGTACATCGGGTGGTTCTCCAGGTGTGTGCTTGGCGATGTCATCTCGCTTCTCTTCCAGCTTGGAGATCTGTTGTTCAATGCTACGGATACCGTCGAAATACTCGGCAAATTTTTCCTGATCATGTTGACCCAGTTGACGGCGCAATGAGCGGGCATCTTCCAACACCAGGTCCGTGACCAGTTCAAATTCGTGAATTCTGTCGGTTCCGAACAGCCGACGGTAGGCTTGTCGCGGATCGCGGATCGAAGGAGCTACGTGTCCCGCTCCGTACCACGAGATATTATCAAAATAAATGGACTCTTTGTTGTCGTGATGGCTGTTACAGCTTAGTTCCATCGTGCGAAATGGTGTCGCGTCACCAATGTGGTCGCCCACAATATGATCCAATGTTCGCTCTAATGGATAGATCGACGACGTGACGGAATCAGGTGCCGCGCTACTGAGGAAGCAGGACCCGCATTGAGCATGCACGTCGCTTCCCATTCGAAACGTCCGGTCCATGCCCGTAATCAAAGTGACTTTGTCTTTGACTTGTTGCAATGGTTCCTGGGTCGGTGTGAGCGTGTCTAACGCATGCACTCCGACGGGTACGGTAGTTTCGGTGCTATATTCGTTGGGGCGTGTCCTGGTGCCCGGAATGCGCTCATCCTGTTCTCCCGGGAAGAACCCACGGCGGACAACACCGTTGGGGACATAAAAAATTGCCAGACGCTGAGCCGGTTTGATGGAAACTTGATCCGCCGCCGCCAGGCTGTCCAACCATGGAAGTGCCAAGGTGGCTCCAGCAGCGCTTTGCAGGAATGATCTTCTGGTGGTGGTCTTCACGATGAGTCTCCGGAACGAGGTCCAGTCTGTTAGGTTTGCCTCAATGTCGCATTGGGCCTCGGGTTGCGATTTCAAGGAGCAAACCACGCTAGAGCAACATCGAAGCGCGGCCGAACAACATTCAATTTTTTCGACTACCTCGAAATGATTCGCTAAGGACAACTTGTCGAATTAATTCCTGCATGCTGTAGTCGGCAGCTGCAGTGTTTGCCACGATGTGTTCCAACGCGACGGTGTCCCGTACAGTGACCTCTCGGCCTGTCGAAAATTCCAACAGATGAGCGGCTAAGGCCTTAGTAAAACGATCTTTTTCGAGGAGCAGTACGTCTTTGAAATCAACAATATCTTGAAACGTGTGTTTGCCAAACAACTTACCGCTGGGGTCGACAGACTGGCCGTTTTCGTACGTGTCGCGCCAAACTCCAACCGCATTATAATTCTCCAGCGCAAAGCCAAGCGGGTCAATACTTTTATGACAGGCCGCACAGTCGGTTCGGTCTCGGTGCATCGCAAAACGCTCACGTACAGTCAAATTTTCGCTGGTTTCCTCTGAGGTTTCGTTGAGGGGTGGTACGTTGGCTGGCGGTGGTTTGGGAGGATCGTTCAGGATAACGGTGGCCAACCAGGCGCCCCGTGTGATGGGCTTGGTATGCAAATTGCCCGAGGTCATGGTCATGACAGCCGCATTAGTGATCATCCCTCCTTGTCTTCGGTCCGTCACTGGGACACGTTTGAACTTGAGGATATAAGGAGATTCGATCGGGCCGTGGGTGCCGTTTTCGTACCAATGTTCCAATAATGTCGTGCGGTAACTGAAGTCGGCATCGATGAATTGAAGTAGAGAGCGGTCTTCGACCAGCACCGTTTCGAATAGCAGCAACGGTTCCAGCATCATGTGCATGCTGGCGTTGTACTGTTCGATATAAAACTCGGTAAATTCTTCTGGGTTGGGAAAGGATGAGATGATACGTTGTAGTTGCAGCCACTGTGCAGGAAAGCTGTCGCAGAATCGTTTCACGCGTTCGTCTCGCAGCATGCGATTGGTTTGTTCGACAAGCGTTTGCGGCTCGTGAAGTCGTCCTTCTGCCGCCAGTGTGTATAGCGTCTCGTCGGGAATGCTGCCCCATAGAAAAAACGATAGTCGAGATGCTAGTGCGTAGTCATCCGTATCAGTGGATGCCGGTCTCTTGTTCAGTTCTTGGTCGGGTTTGTTGGGCGCTGCGAGATCCGTCACGTTGGAGGTGCGATAAAGATAAAAGAATCGAGGTGACGCAAGTGCTGCGGCGGTGGCCGATTTCATACTGTCCGTGAAAGATTCTCCGGTGTTGATACGTGTCAGGACATGAGCTGTGTATCGCTCCACATCTTGCTGACTCGCCGAACGCCGAAAAGCCTTGACGAGAAAGCTACGTATTCGCTGCTGGACGGTCGTTGCTAATTCTTCCGGAGGATCAATGGTAGGAGGTGCGAAGTATTCATCCCAGATTCCACACGTGTCGGCATTGAAATTGGGGCTAAAGACAATGGAGCGTCCCAATCTCAGAAACGTTTCTAACAACATGGGGGATAACGTAAGATGGTCCGCGCGATTGTCGAAACCATGTTCAGCACGCAAATCCTGTGGGTATGGCGTCACACCAACCAGACGGTCTTCGACTAACTGAGATTTCCCTAAGGGGCGACTCCCAACGTTGATCTCGTCCGGCATGCTTCCGGTGGCAGGTTGAAAGTAATCCTCATACTCACGTGCAGTCCGCTCGGGGAGTGAGAAGACTTCGACATTCAGCTGAAATAAGTCCTGTACGGCGTTGTTGTATTGGAATCGGGTCATACGTCGGATCTGAGCTACCTCAGGTGTGGATTGCGATGCGAGCGCCCGTCGCAATACGTCAGAAAGATACTCGACCAACTGTTGCCGGGTTTCAGCGGACAAGGTCGCTTCGTCTTCAGGTGGCATTTCCCCCGACTCCAAGACGTCGATCCATTTTGGTACAAGCTCCAATCTGGATTGGAGATCGTCCATGTTTCGGATGGTAGTCATGTCTAAGTCACCGGCCGGTTCGTCCGGGCCACTGTGGCACACATGGCAATGTTCAACCAATAGCGGTTGTATGTGCTGTGCGAAGATGTCACTTTCGTTGTCCGGTGAGATCTCTGTGGCGAGCAACAACTCGGGGCACAGAGCAACAACGACGGACGATATCCAGAGCAGACGGTGCATTGGTGTATTATATCCTCCGTGAGCCCACGGCGCTAGCCGCGGACATTGGACGTGGAGGGTTTCTGGCTGCCCGATGCTAGTGAGTTCGGCTTAGTTAGCTGACGTTAACGACAACACGACCGTGTGCTATGCCGTCTCGTACGAGTTGCAGGCCTTCGTTGATCTCATCTAACGGAATCTGGCGAAAGATAGGAGGCGCTATGATTCCAGCCGCCATCCATTCCAGTGCATCGGCCGCATCCTGCTTGGATCCGTTACGGGAACCGATAATTTCAATCTCGCGTTGTGCGATTTGAATCGTGTCGATCTCGGGAAATTCGGCCTCTTCGCCAATCACCACGATCTGACCACCTCGAGTCACAGCCTCGCCGGCACGCTTCATCGTACTGGCGTAACCAACACACTCGAATATGGCGTGGGCGCCGTCAGAGCCGGACCACGTTTTGATCTTTTCTGCCGACTCGTCGTCTTTTAAAGACACCACCAAATCGGCACCGATTTGTTCGGCCAATTGCAGGCTTTCCGGAGACCGGCTCCAAGCTGCCACTCGCGCCCCAGCCTGTTTGAGGATTTGGATCAAGATTTGACCGATGCCTCCGGCACCCAGCACCACGACGGCGTCGTTCACGTTGATGCGAGCGCGGCGATAAGCGTGTACGGCGGTGATCACCGCGCAGCTTACCAATCCACCCAGTTCAAAAGGAACTTCTTCAGGAAGTTTCAGCAAGTTGGCAGCTGGTGCGGCAAAGTATTCGGCGAATCCGCCGCTTTCCGTGACTCCAATGATCCCCGAGACGTCGGCACACTGCGCGTCACGCCCATCTCGACAGTAGCAGCACTGACCACAGGTCAAAAACAAATGAGGCACGACGCGATCACCAACGGAAATACCCTGTACTCGTTCGCCAACGGCAGAAACAACGCCTGCCGGCTCATGGCCAGGGACGTGTGGTAGCGATGGCACGTAGGCCAGTCCATCCTGAATGTGGAGGTCCGTGCGGCAGATCCCACAACTGCGAGTTTCGATCAGGACATCCTCGGCGCCGATCTCGGGTACCGGAACATCTTCGATGCGAAAAGGTTGACCGATTTCGTGCAGGACGGCTGCTTTCATGAAAAACCTTTCCTGTGTTGCCCCGTGTGCATTTGGTACCAGCCGACTACTTTCGTAATCCGATAATTTCGCGAGCTTCCTCTGTACTGGCAATCGGCCGGCCGACCGATCGGGCCATTTGTACCACGCGATCAACTAGGTCGGCGTTGCATGCTGCGTAGCTTCCATCGGGGTGCTTGCCGCAGTCTTCGTACCCCACTCGAATATGTCCATTCTGTAATAGTCCACGGTTGATCTGCGACCAATATTCCTTGGGACAACGCGACATACAAGACATCGACCAGTTGGCATCGTCGGGTATGTGGTAGACTTGGTTGAACAAGGCCAAATCGGTCATCGGTTGGCAGCTCTGACCTGGCCAACCGAAAAAGAAGGTGCACCACAACGGATTGTCCAGCAGCCCCTTCTCTTCCTCCATCTTGTCGTCGTCGGTCCAAAAGATTCCATCACGGATAATTCGAATCGCGTCGAAGGCACCTGTGTCAAAACATTCCAACTCGGGTTTGACTCCGTGTTGTCGAGCCCATTGAAAATACTGGCGCAGTTCGTTGATCGGATGCACCGAGTAGCAGGCAATCGGCTTGATTTGCTTGGGGTAGGGATCAAAGTATTCGTCGTGGGAATTTACATTCAAGGAGCTCATGTCGGGTTTGATCATTTCCCATAACTTGAGCTTATGTTCAGGCCGCATGCTGGCCAGTCCCTGCTGGATTCCGACGTTGGGCACCTTGTCACGGATTTGGGAGATGATCGCTGCCGTTCGCTCGTAATCCGGGATCTGCAGCTGGCGGCCGTCAGGTTGGACGACGGGGTCACGTGAATAGATCCCATGAACATGGTCCATCGTTGCTCCAGCAGCATTCGAATCGATATAATCTTTAGCAATAGCATCTACGATCGACTGCTGATCGCTTCCCGGGTCAAGTTCTTCACATCGTGGGTTAAGCGGGTCTTGTAGCGTGGGATCACAGGTCACGGTGATCACGAGCGGTGTCCACTGCATAAATGGCCTTTTCGTTATTTCAAGGGTTGGCACGAGAATAAGTTCAGCGACGGTCCGACAGCTCCGCCGAGGGTTAATAGGATACACAATCGAATGCCCCAACGTAAGAGATGGGGCTAGTCAACAGGAAAAGCCAATTCTGTCGGGCGTCAGTAGCGAAGTTTGTCACGTCAGTGACTTCATCTGGTAGAGGATGAAGTCTCGCTTAGAGAAGCATTTAGCAGGCTTGGTGAACGCGATGTTAGAGGGTGCGAGGACTTCTCCATTTCAGTCCAGCTGGTAGCTTTTCGAAACCGCTTCTAGAGACCCAAGCTCTGATCTTCGGCTGGACTGTAGCGAGGCGGAAATTATAGGGCCTAGCGCACTAGGCAATCACATCCTTCACGACATGGCCGAAAACGTCCGTCAAACGAAAGTCCCGACCGGCATAGTGATAGGTCAAAGCGGTGTGCTCGATTCCCAGTAAGTAGAGCATGGTGGCGTGAAAATCGTACATGCTGACTTTGTTGTCTTGGGCAAAGTAGCCAAATTCGTCTGTGGAACCGTAAGCCATTCCAGGTTTGACGCCGCCACCTGCCATCCACATGGTGAACCCGTACGGATTGTGGTCACGGCCGTCGTTGCCTTGGACGACCGGGGTCCGTCCGAATTCGGTTCCCCAGACCACCAGCGTATCGTCGAGCAGCCCACGCTGCTTCAGATCAATAATCAATGCGGCCACCGGCTGGTCCACTTCGTGGGCATTCGTGGAATGGCCACCGCGTAGATTGCCATGTTGGTCCCACTTATAGCTGTGCGAACACTGCACAAAGCGAACCCCGTTTTCTACCAAACGTCGTGCGAGCAGGCACTGACGGCCGAAGTTGTCGGTCGGACTACCATTGATCCCATACAGGTCATAGGTTTGTTGCGTTTCGCCACTCGTATCGAGCACCTGTGGGGCTTCCATTTGCATGCGAAACGCCAGCTCTAATGATTCGATACGGCCTTCCAGACGCAAGTCACTGGCAGATGAGGCAGCATGCTGACGGTTCGCATCTTGAATCAAATCAAGCTGCATTCGCTGTAGCTCGGCCGTCGGTTCGGCTCGCATCAAGTTTCGTATCTTTGACTGGGTCATCGGAGTTTTGAAATCTCCTACCGCGGTGCCTTGATATGCAGCAGGTAAAAATGCCGAGCCGTAGTTCTGTTGTGCCCCATGCATCATGGGTGGTGAGATCGTAATGAAGCCGGGAAGATTGTCGTTCTCGCTGCCCAGTCCGTAAGCTACCCAGGCGCCCATACTGGGACGCGTGAACACGGCCGAACCAGTATGCAGCTGCAGGATTGCCCCTCCATGGTCAACTTGTTCGACGTGCATCGAACGAACTAGGCAAATGTCGTCGATCACGTCACCAATTTGGGGAAACAGATCGCTGACTGGCAACCCACTCTGACCGTAACGTCGAAACTTCCAGGGAGACTTCATCAAATTGCCGACTTCGGCGAACTGTAACGGTGTATCGTAGGGCAGCGGTTGACCGTCGTACTTTTCCAATTCTGGTTTAGGATCGAACGAATCGATATGCGAAACGCCGCCGTGCATGAACAGGAAAATCACTTGTTTGGCCCGCGGTCGGAAATGTGAGTTATTTCCTTGGGCCATGCGGGCTAGCAATCCCATTAGAGCAACATTGCCGAAGCCGCAGGCAGTCCGCCGTAGCAATTCACGTCGGGTCACAGTCGTGCCGGAAGGAGATATCATGGATTTCATGGTTGAGTTGTTGGAATGTACCTTTGCGCCAGTGCCTTCGGTAGGAAACGAATGCGCCGGACGATTGGAAGATCTTCGTAAGTTGTTTCGGAAGGATTTCTTATCCTACTCCAGATAAATAAACTCGTTTAAGCAAAACAAAGACTGGCAAAACGACTGCCAGGCAAATAGCTCTGTTGAATCCATTGTCCGGCCGTTCGCTCGGCGAAAGGCGCGGTAATGTCGCGAAATGGTGGCACGGTCCAAAGCGGTTTGATAAATGGCTACGTGATTGACAGCACCACGAAATAACTCTGAATCCGGGTGACGCGAGCCGAGAGTCAAAGGGACGTCGCCCGTCGGCACTTCCCCCGAGGCTTCAACTTCATCCACGACCCGACCGTTGACATAGAGCCTCCGTTGACCTTCTCCATACGTCAGCGCAACATGTGTCCATTGACCCACAGGAGCTACCAGCGATTCTTCGACGTTCAACCGGTGGCCGCCCAACGTCCCACCGAAGAATTCGGAAAAGACCACATTGCGCCGCTGGCCAGCTACTTCCATTCCGTAAACTCCCAGTTTCCAATATCGTTTCTGAGAACTGTCACGGCCGACGATCGTCATGTACTGTCGAACATCCTCGGGCTTAACCCAGCACTCCACACTGATTGCTTGTCTGGCGCTGTTCAAGGCTTGGTCAGCCGAGAACACTAACTGTTGATCCATTCCGTTTAACTCAATGCCAGGGAGTTGGTAGTAGGCTACCAAACTGTCCTCACGATAAACTAAATTGGCATAGGCCGAGTTGGACGCCGTTTCTTCTTCATGTGCAACCAATTGCTGCATGTCAAGTTGAGAAGCCAATTTCTGATATTTCGACAGGAATTCTTCGGCTCGACTTAGGTCGCTAGTGTTGGCCGCGCGTCCCAGAATCCAATGGTAGGCGGATTGCACTTGAGCAGCGATTTGTTCTTGTGGCGAACCGACGGTTGGCGCAGCGTCCACGACGCGAAGTGCAAGATTCTTGGCCTGAGACCGAGCGAAGCGGCTGTTCAGAAGGAACAGCATTTGTGGTGCGACCGTTGTCTCACCACGTAAGCTCGTCGATTCATGCGAATTGGCGACGTCAAATAGCTTAAGCATTTCAGGACGCCCATTTCGAATCACGGGCAGATAAACGCTCCGTCGCGGATGTTGAAACGGTGGGAAATACTCTTTGCCAGAAATGTCTACGACGTACAGCTCGCGCTGAGCATCATTGGCTGTGTAACCTTCGGTGAACAGTGTCCCGCCCTCCGTCAGGTCCAATTCTCCGCTGGCAGCCAGCATCGCATCACGTATTTGTTCGGCGTCCAAGCGACGTCGGCGCATGCGCCACAACCACTTGTTTTCAGGATCTGCTGCCAGGTGAGCCTCGTTCTCTACATAAGCTTGCCGGTAGGTGCTCGACACGACCATCCAGCGGTGGATGGCTTTGATAGACCAACCGTTTTCGACAAACTGAGCGGCTAACCAGTCGAGCAACTGCGGGTGCGTTGGCTGCTCGCCTTGTAGACCAAAGTTGTCGCTGGTGGAGACAATGCCACGACCAAAATGGTGTTGCCAAATGCGATTGACCATCACACGTGGAGTGAGTGGATTTTGGGGAGACGCGATCCATTGGGCCAATTCCAATCGACCACTTCCCTCGGCCTGGATGGGTTGATGGTCCACCCCTGCAATGACTTGCAGAAACCGACGCGGCGCGATACCCCCCAGCGTACGATAACTTCCACGGTGATGAATCCGTAGATCTCGTGGATTGGGGAAATCACGGACGGTCATCAATTTGGCAGGTTGACCATCGGGTCCAGGTACCTCCGTTTCGATCCACATGGAATCCGCGACGTGATCCCGCATGACTCGTGTGCTGGCGAATATGCCGGCCAATGAGTAATAATCTTTTGTCGGAATGGGATCGAATTTGTGGTCATGGCAACGGGCACAACCGATCGTGAGTCCTAAGAACGCCACTCCGGACGTGTGGAGTTGCTCGTCGGCGATGTCGAGCAACATCTGTCGCTTGTCGCGCATGACGACCGGCTTCGGACCGACTTGGAGAAAACCGGTCGCCACCAGCTGCTCGTAATCGAGGGCCACGTCGTTGGTCTTGGGGAGCAGGTCTCCGGCCAATTGCTCGATGATAAACCGATCATAAGGTTTGTCGTCGTTGAAAGCCTTGATGACGTAATCACGATACCGCCAAGCGTGAAGATAAGCATTGTTTCCATCGTGCGCCGCGGATTCGCCGTAGCGGACAACATCCAGCCAGTGCCGTCCCCAACGTTCTCCATAGCCAGGTGATTCGAGTAGGCGGTCGACTACTGTTGTGAATGCTTCCGGAGACTCGTCCGCCAGGAAATCAGCGATTTCTTCGGCGGTAGGGGGAAGTCCTGTGAGATCAAACGTAACTCGCCGCAGCAGTTGGTACTTGTCGGCCGGTGGTGAGGGCGCGAGTCCTGCTGCTTCCAACTTGGCAAGAATAAAGCGATCAATGGGTGACTCAATCCAGGATTCATCGTTCACCGTCGGTGGCTGTGGCGGCTGAACCGGTTGAAACGCCCAGTATGCCAGTTCCCCGGAAGTAAAGCTCGTTGATTCATCCGGATCATCTGGAACGGCTTTGGGTTGCAAAGGATATTCCGGCCAGACGGCGCCGTCGCGAATCCACTGCTCCAAGATCGCAATTTCTGAATCTGGCAGCTCAGCATCGGGAGGCATTCGTAACTCACCGATCCCGCGGATCAACTGAATGAACC